>Ga0172380_10001497_pt1 | contig 39961 bp, 63 predicted proteins | sample Leawe162metaG_FD_119747 | JGI IMG/M metagenome (GOLD analysis project Ga0172380, IMG submission 119747) | Leachate microbial communities from a municipal landfill in Southern Ontario, Canada - Leachate well 162 metaG | ecosystem: Engineered > Solid waste > Landfill > Unclassified | place...
CGGAATCTTTGTCCTGATTGACTTCCATAGCCACTCTGTTGAACCAAAGTAGATATTTCTTCTGAAGGTTTGAATCTGACATAAACCAGTTATTGGAATCAGTAAGGAAATTCTTCCATACCGCTAGTTTATATTTTCCTTCATGGAAGTTAGCGTTATTAGCATCAGTATTTATCTTGCCTTTGGAATTGATTATTTCCCACGCCGTTTCTTCAAGCGATATAGGAATTATCAACTGATCGGGGTTAACGTTAATAACTTCTTCATTATCACCTTTAAAAGCAACCATAAGCCGTCTTGTGGCTTCAACGGCAGTGGCTGATAATGCAGTCGTTCCTTCGTTGCTCTGCGTATTAGTTGACCCGTTCGGATACGGATGATCAGAAGCGCATAGTTCAGTACCGTCGGAACCCGAAACATTATCGTCGCTTTCGGTAGTGAACGCATCATTAAATATCTGCGCGCCTGATTTTTCCTGCGTTCTAGCAAACGAGTAACCTAGTTCTTCGGCTCTCTGTTTGATTATCCCGTATAGGTCATCGTCAGCAAGTTTGCGTTCTATCTTTATGCCTTTCACTTTTTCAGGGAATTCTATCTTTGTGTCGTAGCCCTGATAAGTGTCGTCATATCCTACTGTTCCCGAAAAATCTTCCCAATCGTCTAGAGCAGACGCTGAACTAAATTTCTCATACGATTTACCAGTTGTCTGTATATCATATAATTTGGAAAGCATTGAATCTTTTTTCGAGAACCTTGTTTCTTCGCCCGTGGCAATTTGTTTTATGCCCGGTTCAAGCAAATCCGGCCAATTTTCACTTAAGTGCATTGTATGTCCTCCTGTTATATTTTAAATTATGCTGGGTTATAAATATGGTCAAGCATAACCAAGTCAGCATATATCCTTACGCCAGTCAACCCGTTCTTACCTTTGTCAGCGTATCTTAACGCTTTGAAAGGTATCCCATCGGCTTCGATATAATTCTCAACAACTCGCAACGATACTCCTTCACCTATCGCCGCTTGCGAATGCAACTTTTTGGCATCGGTTGTAAGGTTCGTTGTAGCATGGAATAGCGGTAGTATCTTAATAATAGTATCGCTAGTTGTCGTGGTAATAGCAGAATCTACCGTAAGAGTATTAGTCGTAGCCGCTGTTATCAGTCTCAACTTTCCAGCCGCACCACCTACCGCGAGCGGGAAATATATCCAACCTGCATCTATATCATCTTCGATAGAAGTGATAGTAACGGAAGTTGAAACTCCACCCGTAGTGATAGCAACGTCATCCGAAGTACCCTGCGAATATTCGCAAAGATAAATAGCAAACGGATTGATAATTGCTTTCAGGAATTTGCTTCCCTCTACCGGCGTGTTGTCTATCGAGGCCGCAGTTGAAAAATCCTCGTTTACTATTCCAAGAGCGTCAACCGCTTCTGTATTTGAACCGCTAACATACGCCGTAACAAACGATACATTCATGTCAACGGCACTGTCAGGATCAGTCGTGCCCAACATTATTAATTCGCCGTTAGCCATACTAGCAGCATCGTATACCGGAACATCTCTCACTATTGGTTCTGCGCCTGTTAAATCATAATGGAACCTCATGTAATCCTCCTAATTTTGGTTAGAGTGTTTGACTCTATCTAAGTCTATACCTCTTGAAAATGAGTTATATGGATTTTCATGTTGTCTCGCTTTTTTATCATGTTTCAGCAATTGTGGGTCTATCGGTTGTCTTTCATCTAAACGCCATTCACAACCGCAGACACCACATTTCCAACGAGAAAACATTCCATTATAAACCATTTCAATGAACTTTGTCTTTTTTGTGTCATCGCAATACGGGCATTTTAACCCATTGCTACTGCGTGTTTTAAATATTCTGGCATGAGAACTCATGGATGATTCTCCTTACTGTAATTCTCTATAAGACATAAAGGACATTTACTATCCCTATCTGTATTACAGAGAAATCCACACCTTTTACACCGGACATAAACAGAATCAGATTGTTTCGTGGATTCTTCTGATTCAATCCCGATAACATTCAATTTCTTGCCTACGCCACGCGAAGTTGGTGAACGGTCAATACGGATCATCTTTTCTTTTTCCCACTCAAATACTGTTCTTCAGTTATTTTGAGTTTAGAAGCCATGAATTTCTCGTCGTCTGTCAGTTTTGATTTAGTTCCTTCACTCGCATTTGGTTTTTCTTGGTTCATAGGTATTATTTTCTTCTTCTCCTCAACTTGCTTAACTGCACTTTTAGCAATATCGTTGGCTATCTCTAAGACTTTCTCGCCAAGCGTTGCCTTGATGGCTTCGGCAATAACGTATGGATCACTTTTCAGTTCAATAGGCATAATAGACAGTTTGTCGTTAATCTCTTTTTCATATTTTACGGCAAACTTATTCTTACCTATTGCCTCTTTTAATCTAGACTTATAGGCAGTATCGGCATTCTCTTTCCGTAACTCGTATATCTCTTTGGAAAGATAATGTTTCGCCCGACTTTCTTGCTTCAGAAGAATTTTCTTCGCACTTTCTAAGGATATGCCGAGTTCATCAGCCGTTTCTTGCGCATCCTTTTCAAGTTCCGCTTCTTCTTTGGCTTTTGTCTGCTTATCGCCTATTTTACTTTCAATTTCAGAAAGTTTGAACTGTAACGATTCCATCCGTTTTTCGAGTTCTTTGCGCTTGTCTATTTCTTGATTCAACCGTTTCCGAGGAATTAAGTCAACACCTACCTTGTTGTCTTTCGGTTCTTCTTCTTCTTCTTCTTCATCTTTAGTTTCCGATTCATAGGATTCCTCGACAACTTCAGATTCCTCTGGATTTTCCTCTTTTTTTGATTTTTCTTCTCCTGTTTCTTTAACGACCTCTTCAGGTTTGGTCTCTTCGGCATTATCAGGTTCTGCGACCTGACTGCCTTTAACGGCTTTTCTTAACTTCTCTTCGGCTGACTCTTCCGAAGTTTGTTTAACGTCTTTTTCATCTGCCATTCTAATGCTCCCTTTACAGGTTATCTCTACCGCTTATTTAACGCCGCCGGAATACGGCCTTCGGATAACCTGTTATTTTTCCTTCTTTTTGCTGTCCTTCGTATCTTCTTCGTGCTTTAATATTATTTTTGCTCTGTCTATCCAGTCATCGCATAAAGATATACACCTAGAAAATGTATCTTTGCGTAACTGTGCTTCTTTGATTCGTTCAGTATCGTCTTCTTTTGTATATTTAAAATATTGGAATTCCTCGCCTACTGCTCGCCTTTCTATAACTCCAATCGGTTTGGGGTGGTCAAACACATTTTCAAATTCATGTTTCTTGCTTTTTAATATCTCAAGATAAAACTGGAAATCAGGATTATTCTTCAAACGTTCTAACTTCTTCGCATTCTCTAAAAATAACACATTGTTTTCATTCACTATATTTCTCCTTTCATTGGTTCTTCTATTTTAGGTATCTCATTTGGTTTTGGCGGTTTGGGCGGAGGTGGAGGCAACTGCCCTGCATTTTGTTTTATACGTTGAATACTTTGTTCACTTGCCATCGCCATTTTTTGTTGTTCCATTTCAATTAATGCCTGTTTCATAGCATCTATCTGCATACGTTTAATATCTTCATCGGTTGGTATTAATGCAAGTTTATCTCTACCCCAAGACGCAAATACTGTCTTTAACAGTTCTTGAATAGTTTTCGGATTAGAATTTAAAATAGGTTCTTTTCTGAATGTTTCATAAAACGCCGTATCGTTTACTCGCCTGACATCAGGGTTTTGCGATACGCTTATACCATTTAACGAGATCTGGTCAAGAGCGACTTGTAAATCCTGTTTTTGTAATCCAAATATCTTCAAATATTTGTCTTCTTTATCAAGATGTTTTGAACACATACGGAAAATATAATAAAATACAAGTTCAACACCTTCTCTTAACGTTGATATATCTTCGTCTATAAGTATATTCCCCTCGTTAATAAGAGCCATTGTTTTGTTGCCCGGAGCATTTGCGTCATTGCCTAACTCGCGCCCACTATGCCCTGAAGTTAACCCAGATTTCATCTGCGATAACTTTTCGAGTTGGTTCTCTTCGTTATATAGTTCAGGGAAATTATTAATAATAGTCCATTGTTCTACATCGCCCATATCCTCAAGCCAAAATATAACGCCTGGATACCATTCTTGTTCAGTAGGATTGAATTTCGATGATCTCTTACCCTTAAAAGACGGCGAGCATGTCATACGCGCTGTATTCGCACGTAGATTCCAAAACACATCTCCTTGATCGTTTATAGTTTCTAGTTGCGCACATACTCCTATACCGTCAAACCGCCCTGGACGACGTTCAATATAATGTGGAACAAAATATAGATTCTCATCCCAAAGTTCAGCACGTATTAGCACGTTCTGTTCGTATAAGTAGGTAAGAATAAGTTTTTCGTTCAAACCATCGCCATCTATATCGTAATGATAAATAAGTTTCCATGGATGAAACGTCATTTTTTTTATGTCTTTATCGGTATCATCGCCCAGTTTCCCTTCGTTTTCTTTACGTTGCTGTTCAGTTTCATTGATATTTACTGCCTGCCCACCTGTTTTTGATATGCGGTCTATATTAAAGTACCTGTTCTCTGATTCACCTTTCTTTAATTGGTTCCACGATAACTCAAACTCGTATCCGTAACCGACAGCAGTATCTAATTTACTTACATCAGACGGTATAATTATAAATTTGTCTCTGTTAATGCTTTCCAATATCGGGTAGTTATAAGTCTTAACACATTTGGCTATTTTTTCTATAGTTACGACAGGCATTGGAGCAGATACGCCCATTTCTTGCCCTTCTATAGGCATTTCAGAGACTTGCATACTCATAGATTGTGGGGTTAATTGCTGTATATATTCCTGATATTTAGTTTCGCTTATTCCTGCCTCTTTAGCAGTAGGGAAATCTGTCTGGAATGCTTGTAAATCAGTATATTCAACATTATTCTCATAGACTTTATCGTATTTGGTCTCCCATGCTATCATGGCAATACCAGTATTGAGTTTACCTGCATTCAGCATAACCAACTTATGTTCTGATTCGGCTCGCATTATTTTTGAGTACATATACTGGAACCAACCTTGGAGTTTTGATAACATTTCTTTAACTTCCGGCTGGTTTGTTACTTCCCCTATTGGCTCAATTAAACAGTATGGCGTTACGCCATACATTGACTTAATCCATCTTGCGTGTTTACCTTTACAGGCAATAGACGCTCCGGGATGTCTGGTATTTGACGCATTAGGCCACGGGTCATCATTCATCGCGGGATCCGGTTCGCATAAATACATCTGCTCATATTTCGTAAGTTTATTTATAAATGCGCCACTAGGTCTATATTTTTCTATATCTTCTTTTAACTGTTTTTCAATTGTTTCTTCCAGTTCTCTGTCATTGAATTCGATTATATTATTGGCATTTATATCGTATTTAGATTCATATGTATCTTCAGGTTTCTGGGTGGGTATATCTGACTCGGACACCATCTTTGTGGTAGTAAGTTCTGGCTTCTTAGCCAATTTATCAATATCGGTTTCTTTAACGTTTGCCATTAGTTTATCCTTGACTTGTGCCTGAATTGGTATCGGCGTATCTTTTTTACTGTTTTCATGGGTTTAGGTACTCGCTCCGGCAACTGGTTGTCCGGCGTTGACGCATAATGACTTAACTGTTCCTCGGTCATACCTGTTAATGTCTTGTTTCCTGCCCTTGCTCGGTTAAGTTCTGCGGCCATAAACCGTCTTTGTTTCTTACTTACACTAGGCATTTGGGCAATCCTTGTGCTTTATAATCTTGTATTTATCACTATACGGCTTATAGTCAACAGGTATTCCTGTCTTGCCTTCTACTGTACACATTTTATCTACTGACTTACATAATCCTGAACTATCAAGCAACTGACATCCTTCGCAATACTGACCTTTGGGTATCTCTATGTTCATAGTATCCCCATAATGTCATCTTTTTTCACTAAATAGTATTCGGTCTTACTATCAAACTCTAACTCCAATTTCTCGGATAGACCTTTCTTGAATAGAATTGTGTCGCCCTTGATAAACAATTCCTTTGTTTCTATGCCATCTATTAGACTATCTATGGCTATATCTATTATCTCTGCCTGTATATGATCGTCATATCCTTTCTGCCGTAACCCAGTGGCTACAATAATACCTGATTCTGTCTTCTTTTCTACATTCGACTTCTTGCATAATACATATCCATTTGCTGGCTTAATCATTTCACTGCCTCCTTCGTTATTATTTGCTCAAGCATATTTAATATAGTTTCCTTATCTTCTTGTACGTTTATCTTGAAATAGTAGGGGTCAACTAAAAATTCTTCCGTAGTGCCTATCCTTGTTACGACTTTTACTGCAAACCCTACATCTTTAATACGGCTTTTCCAATATCCTATATCCTCTAAATTTCTTTCTTTACTAAATTGCTCTCTGCTCTTTCCATGTAAAGGGTTATCCATTGTTCTGCTCCTTTCATTTTATTTTCTTGCTAAAAACTTCTTTAAGTTTGGTATGAACCCATTCTGCTGCCCGGGCTTGATTATTTTGCTTTCCTTTTCTAACTTCACCCTATAAGCCATTTCTTCAAACCAATTCTCAATAGTTGATTTCGCTATTTCCAAAGATCCTATCAACTCTATGCGTTTAAGGTTCTTCGACCAGTTGACATTCACACCAGTTTCGGTTACTTCTATGCTGATTACCTTGCGTTCTTTTACGGCTTCCTGCGGTTCTGCTTGTTTGATTAGTTCATCCTGCGTCTTTTCTGCTTCGATCATCGGTTATACCCTCTTTCTCGTATTTTACGCCACATTCTTTCCGTGCTGGGGAACTGCCTGTTTTCAGTATTTATCTTATGTCTAACAAACTTTTTCATCCATATGCCTTGAACAAAACAATCTGCTCTGTCTGGGCTTTTACCTAATCTTGCTTTAATTTCTTTTTTATCTTCAATCTTAATCTTGCCGTTTTTTATCTCATATTTTATTGAACATAATTGACGTATCAGTTCAGAGTCATTCGGCAATATCCATTTATTATCTTTAAGTTCTTCTACTGCTACCCAATACATTTCTGCTCTGACATTTAAAAAATGTACTGTGAGATGTTCTGGTTTGGGCTTATTCTTTTGAGAATCTGTCATTGTCGGAGCAATGGAAGAATTAATAGCAAAAATATCTATGTCATTCTTGACTAATGCCCGGCAATCACTTACTACACCTGCACCTACGCCTATTGAATCAATCCCTATCGCCGTTCCACCATACTGCCTTGCAAGTTTAACTAATTCGGCGGCTGTTGTAGTAGTCTCTTGGTTAAACATGAACTTGCTGTCTATTACCCTATTTTCTTCAAAAACATAAGCAACTATTTCATCTGTCTTGTCACCTAACCACGCAGGGTCATTGCTTACCCACCGTTTAGTATTCGAGATAATAGGTAATTGAAGATTGACCAATCTACTACAAGTATCCCGGTCTATTAGGAATCCACCACCAGCAGTTGAACTCCAATCGCCCTCAACATACGCTTTCAGTATCTCTGGATGATGCTTCCATGCCTCTTTAAGCTGTGCTATATACGCCTTACTGTCAATGAACGTATTATCGCTTGGTAATGCTTGTATGAACTTACGGAACGAAGGGCAAACTGTACCAGGTGTTATGCCAAAATCGTCTTTTAGAAAACACTCGCCAGGATTCGCGCTGAATAGAGTTTTAATCGGCAAAGTAACACCGTTTATGCTTGCCCGGCCCTGAGTACCCCTTAACATTGCCGCTTGATCCCTATCAGCTTCTTCTGCTTGGTCTAAGATTATCAGCCCATATTCAGCTGAATTGAACTTCTTAATGTTTTCTTCATCATCAAGACCGCCATAATCGTATATTACTTTTCCAAAGAGCGTTATTATTTTCTTCTGTTCGTTTAACTCGTATATACTACTTGGTATAAACTTCTTCCACGTTACAAGCGTAGTCTTGCTGAAATCTACGCTACGAACACGCCCGATAAACCCGATAACATAGGCATATTTAGGGCGTTTAAGTATTTTGCAAATCGTGATAATCCATATCGCATACAAGACCGCATAGAAACAAAGAAAAACTGACTTGCCACCACCCTTTGCACCGCCGTATAAAAGTTCACTAATCGTTTCTGATTCAAGGGAATCAAGGGCTTCCGTCTGCCTAACTGACAAGTTAATGTCAAATTTTTCATCCATTTTTACCGTAGTTCTTATTTATCGTTATGCTAACACCAGTAAGCAAATCTTTCAAAGGATTTTCGTCTTTTATCCTACCCTTCAATTTATTATATTCCCTTATGGCCTGTATCTTGGCCGATAAGTCTGCATTCTGATTCACAACTAAAAATAACTGCTTATCTATGTTGGAATCATTCAGCCCTATTTCTTCAAGTAATTCATTAATTCTTTGAAGTATGTTAGGTTTAGTTAGAAGATTATGTGCTTCAACTCTTGCCCTTAGATATGCGCCTTTTTGATTCACGTCTACGCCATAAGCCGATATGTAAGATTGTGTTCCATTACCAAAAAACTCGGGTTCGGTAGCGAATAGTTTACAAAACGCTTCTTGCATTGGTGTAACTTCGCTATTCCCATACTTTAATTTCTTACCCATTATCTCAGCACCTTGTCCTATCCATATCTAATTCCTATTTGTTTTCATCTACCAGTGCTTCGTTTACAGTATCTATTACTTGCGATGATATAAATCTTTGATTTACAATGTCGCTGCCTTTCCAATATCCAATCACATATCCCCATTCCATAACTCCTGCAAAATCACACGTTACTTCTTCTTCCTTACCATTGAGATACTTGATATTAATTTTCTTCATTCCTTAATTCCTATACCTGCTGTAACTATAAGCACTTTCGCTAAATTCCCGTAAGTCAAATGCGTTATGAATGACTTGCAGATAATCTCCGTATACTTTTATTTCAGGATTACATCTGCAATGCTCTTTACAAGTATGTTTGAACTTATCGCCTACCGGCGTAATGTGATCTATGTCTCTGCCGATTAACTTTTTCACTTCTGCACCTTATCAATAATTTCTAACGCTTGCGCAAATGTTATATTATAGATCATTATTTCCCAATCTGTATAAACTATTTTTCCACCCCAAAACTTATCGGATAATACACGTTCCTCAATATTGTACTTGTCCTCCCTAACTTCTAATATTCTAAATTGTTTTATCATATATCAAAAAATTACTGTATATCCATTCGGGTCTAAATCCGGTATATAATCTAATGCCATTTTATATCCCTTGTCTTTATTCCCTGAATTGAACGCACCCGAAAACTTAATCAGCGTTATGGTTAGTAGAGGTATATGGTGTTCCGATTGTTTACTAAGTGCGCTCAGTTCAAAGAACTATATGATCCCAGAAATTATCGTTAGTTAGTGCGATAAAATCTTTAACCGATATTTCCTTGACTATGCCTTTTTCCATAAGTTATTGTTATTTTCCATTTTCCACTCCTAACGTAAAAAAACCACTATCCGATAACCTAACGGCTATCTTTTAGTAGTCTCACTTCTGCGGGGATAACAAATTTTCTCTTGATCGGAATTCCTTTGAGGTCTTGCGAACCGTATTTTGCACCTATCGCACTCATCTGGCTCTCCCTCGGCTTCACACTTATCGTTTGCTATACTGTAATTATAATCAATTAAAATAAATTACGCAAGAGATATTAAGGTTAGTATATTAACTTTTTTCTATGATCTGTTTTACCCTTGCCCAACTTATACCAACTTTGTGCGATATTTTGTAATAACATCCTTTGACACTTTCGCCTTTTTGACGTAGTAGTATAAACGCTGCCCGTATCTGTTCATCGCGTTTTTTAAAAAGTATGTTACGGCCGGCCTCTACAAGATCGCTTAACGTTACAAAGTGTTCAACCTCTTTCATAGTTTACCCCTTTATGAGTCTTATTGTTAATTCATCTAAACCAACTTGTGATATATCGCTTGTAAATAAATCAAGTAATTTTATCCATAGTCGATATACCCAATTTCCTTTTCCTTTGCTCATTTCAGAGCCTCCTTAACCTGTACCAGACAGGCGTTAAAACCGTCTATACGACTCACTCTCCTTTATTTTTGTGGGCTATTTGACCTTTGGCGGTTTAGGCAACGGTTGCCAATGGGTAACTTCTTTATAATAAGAATCCGTAAAATGATTTTCTTCTACATCAAACCACATTACATTAATAGGGGTAATTGAATTTTCTGGAGTATATACTAAATAATCGTCATCATATTTCGGCAATCTTTTCTTAACGCTTATCCATTTCATCTGTTTACTCCTTTTTATTATTTGACCTTGAAAATTATCGGCGGTGTAGGAATCGAACCTACTATCGAGATTTCCGGTTATGCGCTCTCTGCATTTCCACAATATGCGAACCGCCGATTACAAAGAACTATTTACACATAACCAACAATCAATCTTGTATTGATATAGTTTATGACATTACCGTGATATGTTGCCTTTACATCATTGTAATTTGCAACAAACCAAGATTCTCCACATTCAATGGCAGACCTCATTTCTTCAAATAGTTCTTCGGCGATTTCTTCGGGATACTCCACGCTGATTGATTCGCCTCCAAGCAATAACTTCACCCTTTAATGAAATCTTGTCACCAATCTTTATCTTCCAAATTACTTCACTCATAGAGGATTCTCCTTTACTTAAAATATGCAATTATCTTCTTAAATATTGAAGGTCTTTTCTTTTTTAATATAGGCGGGTATATACCTGTGCTTTCGCACAAATCACACTCATAAAACTCATCTCGTATTGCCTTGCCACTTGATAAGCATACACATACATTTTGTTTTCTTGCGGGTTTCGGAGAATTGCCAACACTACAATGTGAAGAATTAGACCTTGCCAATATTTCCCTACATTGATTTATTGCAGGAACTGAATATCCTGGGTTAAATATCATATCCCACTCCTTATTTTCTCTCGGTTAGGAGAGATTTTGCTTTACATTTACGACACTTTTTATAAATGAAAATTAGGAATAGTAATTCGTCCATTTTACTCTCCTTTTAATATTTCTTTATGTATTTTTTCAATAAATTCCTTGACTGCCTGCCCCTCTATTTCTTCTATGCCCCTAAGCACTTTACGCTTAAAACCATCGATTATATTTCTGCAATCAGGGCATATTTCATTGATGCCGTGCGTAATATATCTTGTATACAAATCACTTAATTTATACTCACCTACCTGTTTACCGCATAAATCACACTTCATTATCTTCATAAACCCTCCCTAACCTATCAGAATGGCGTTTCTTTGCGTTTGTACCCTACCCCGAAGCCATTTAAATCAATCCTATGCGTTCTGGGATATACTGTGGCTTATACTTGGCTGTCAAAATGGAACAATCTCGCATTCATCTTCTTTGTTTTGGCTCTTTTCTATAAAACTCGTACCTGTAAAACCTTTTACACGTTCTTGTAGTGATTTCGTTTTTTGCATTAACTTCATTTTACTATTTTTGTCAGATTGTTCTGTTTCACAATCTATACAAATACCAGTAAAACATAATCTCGTATATTTAGATTTACCACACTTTGGGCAAGTAACTAAGGGAACATTCTGCACGCGTAATGAAAGTTCGCCTATAAAAACTAATATTTTAGAAATTAAGCATTGGTGGCACATCGGAGAATGCCTGTTTATAATTTCTGCACCACAAGAACACCGCCGTATCACTTCGCCTGTGCCTAATGCCTGTTCCAAAGACATTTCCCCTTTCCGTAGTGAATGTAGTTTGAGATTCCATTCACGATCTTCGTTACTTGTTTGGTTCATCTGTTTCTCCGCGTTTCCGCCAGCCAGTGGTATAAAATTTACCATAATGCTCTTTTTGAAATTTCCAATCCGACATCGCTTTTGTTATTGTTGAAAAATTCCAACTTAACCCCTGCTTGATATAGTAATCACACAAATCGGAGAGACACTGTAAGGCAACATCTGGTTGTTTAAAGAGTTCTATCATTTTATTGGCTTCTTTCTTAGCCCAACTCCAATTAGCCGTATCCCAATCTCTATCGTCCATTTTAACGCCTGTCTTATCCTTGAAGCCGTATATAAGCAAAGAAACAGGGTCTGTTTTTGGCTTATATTCTGGTTTTTCGGACAAGCTAGTAGTGTTATTACATTCTTTACATTCTTGTATTGTTGCGATTGGTTTGCGATTGGTTTGCGATTGGTTTGTTATATCCTTTGTTATTTCGTTTGTTGATGTTGGCTGATATTCATTGTAATTACATACTGTTATTATTGTCATTTTGCTTGTTGATGTCTTTGTTAAAAAACCAGAGTTGAGTAAGACCTGAATAGAAGTGCGTATTTTGGATATACTAAGTCCGGTATGTTCCCGAAGTTTAAATAATCCGGTTACTAACTGACCTCTTTCAATAGTCATTTCTTTGCCGTCATATATCATTTTGTATGCCTTATGATTGGCTTCCAATAGTATATAGATAGCCAAATGTAAGCAGTGTGACCGTTTAAAGAATGATGTATCTATAATCTTACGCCAGAGTTTTATATATCCAGAGTTCACTATCAATCCTTTTATCCGAGTTCCCTGCCATATCTGGTTTCATTTCGTAAGATTTATACTCCAATAATTTCCCATGGGTTCAAACAAATCATGTTGCGATAGATATACTTTATCCACTCGATAATTAGTTTGTTTTTCATACTTCTTTACCGATTTCAATATTTCTCTTTTCATTTCCACTAACGATTTATCCTTTGTATCGTAAGCAAAATCTGTTTCTACTTTAACGTAATCACAACCTGCCAATAGACACATACAAAGCAATACGATATAGATTTTCATACACTCTCCATTTTCTTCAACTCTGCGGTTTTCCGTGTGAAGTAGTCGGTTAAAAGTAGTAGTTCATTTACGTTATATTTGCGGTGTTTGTGTTTCTCTCTTTCCATATAATCAACAAATTCTTGACCGTATAACTTTGCAAGTGCTTTACCGTAATTATCGTGATTACCCTCTAGGGTATAATTACAGTGCATACATTGTCCGTTAATATTGCGTTCGTCATACCTGAAAATCATATATGCCCGCGGTATAAAATGACCGCATTGTAATTTTCTGCCTGTCGAACCGCAAGAGATACAGGGTTTACCTTCATCACGAGTTCTAACGTATAAAGCAGAGGCAATATCGGCTTTCTTTAATGCTTTGGGGTATGTCATTATACGGCTTATGATCCGTTCGCCCCTACTCCGCTTCTTCAACTGTTCACGTTTCGGAAATTGTCTAAAAGTCATATCTCGCCCTCAATCTTCACGCATTCCATGCACATTGGTTTACCATACAAATATGCACCTATTCTTATTCTTTTGACTTCTCGTCTGCAAAAGGAACATATTACTAACCCTTGCTTTTTAAGGTTTTCCAGATACTCTTTATCGGCTAAATGGTCTATAATACTAGGATTCTCTGACATAGTTCCTCACTTTGAAGTTAGTGCTATCGGTTTTAAAAAAGTCTCTTTACAATTAGGACAATGAAATCCTGTCGCAACTTCACGAACCCTTGAATTGCATATCTTACATCGTCCTGTCCGGGCGGCGTGCTGATAATCTGTTTCGTTCATCTGTGGTTCTTTGTTTTTCATTGGTTTTTCCTCAACGGTTTAGTATAAGATTTACTGCGATTGGTTAATAAGATGTTATGTTTTTCCTTTCTGTAATCCCCTCTTAGACCGCCTACCCTTTTACCACCATTATCTGACTGATAATAAGTTCTATTTTCTTTCAAAGACATATCGCCATAAATATCTTTTCTTAATTTCTTTGCCTTTTTGCTGTTCATTGCTTACCTCGCTATTAGTAGCCCTTGTCCGTTTTGATCGTAATGGAATAATGGTTCAATCATATCCCACGTCTTTTCTGAATCGTTCTCTAACTTCTTGCCGATAATCTTGTGTTGCTCTTGAAGATAGCGTAAATGCCTGTCAACGCTCCCGGCCCCGATAGATACTCCCATTTCCCACAAGCCCCGTAATATCTGACTTGTTCGTTTACCGGGGTTACGCCTTACATAGTCATAGACAAATTCTTGCTGTATCATAATTAAAAATATTGAATCGGCGGCAGAGGTTTCATCTGCATATGTTGGGGGGAGTTTGTCATATTTTTAGTAGGGCTTATAAGATTCAGGCAATCGCTCCCAACCGATAACCCGTGAAGGTCTTTTCAATCCTGAAAAAATCCTCTTATAAATTTATTATCACCTTGTATGATAGTTCGTTATCATACTTTCACCGATTCAAAGAACCTTTTTGTTTGCCTTAAAAAGTTCGGGAGCGGGCAACCGTGGTCTTATAGATTGCGTTTTCTGACCTCCCACTTTCAAAGGAATAATCCCTTATCCGCTCCCTATTCATATCCGTGCTTTACACCAACCGCCTAAAACTGTAACTATTAGGACTCGGTCACGCCACGGATTGTGAAAGAACTATAAGCCTTTATCTTTCCGTATACTGCGCCACTTGAATATTTGTTCGAGATTCGATATTACTTGCTTCGTACGCCGGATAACCTCACGAGCTTTAAATTTCTTATCTTCAAGCATAATCAGTTTAGATTTATAATCTGTGATAGTTTCTTGTATTACGCCGAGATTATCCATTTCGGAATTTAAACCCTTTTGTTGTAAAAGAATTTCGTCCTCAATTTCTTGCGTTGTCATTTCATTGTATTCTGTCATGTGTCCTCACATTTTGCTTGTTACTGACGGTCTTTCAAAAATTCTTACACCTTTAATTTCTTTAACTCCGTCATTGACGGCGCGACGTAATTTCCCCCTATCGGCAGAGCAATACTCACGAGGCACATCATTATCTATGAGTATTTCATAGTCAGGGTTCATTCTAAGCCCTGTTTTCGCAAGTTCGCCACTAACGGTTTGAGATACTTTTATCGGTTCACTCATAAGCCGTTCTTGCCGTTCTTCGACCTTTAACGCCTCATTTAGAATAGTATTGTTGTTTTGCTCAACTGCTTTATCCTGTAAGGCGTCCTTTTGCTTTTCAAGCCTTAATAGTTCCTGTTCTCTACGTTCTTTTTCTTCGTTCTCTTTACGTTTTTTCTCTAACATCTGAAAATCAATCATTTCTTTTTCAAGCAACGCTTTCCATTCCTTTGCCTTGTCTATATTAGGGTCAAATTCATTCTCTATGCCTAATATTCCGAGCTTAAAGGGTTTTATCAATTCTTTTTTCTTATCGCTCCATACCTTGATAAAATCCTTAATATTGAAAAGTAAATCTCCAGCCTTTTTTAATTCCGGTACGGAATTTACTTTCAATACGGTAATCTGTTTGCATAAATTGTCTGCTTGTAGCGTCAAAAGCTCTTTATTGGTTTCCATTAAAAGTCCACCTCTTTATCTATGAATTTTGCTGTGTACTGTTTTTTATCCAAATATGTAGTTACAGCAACGGATGAAAAGTACACGTCCATACCTACCGCAATTGCAGGATTTTTCTTACCCCATACATAAATTACTAAATCCCCAACCGTGTAATTTGTTATGTCTTTTTTGTTCTTTGTCTGTCGTTCTTCTATGTGTGATACTTTCCCCGTAACCTGTGGGGCTGTCGTACCTATACTCCATACGGCAAGTTCTTCGGCAGGTATACATTGTGGTAAGTCTGCCTGTTCATCTGTTTCTTTATTAAATGCTTCCTTATCTTCTGGTTTAGCCGCAGGCTTAGCCGTTTCCTTCGGTTTTGCCTGACTTGCAGTATTGCCGTCGTCGTCCTCGGCTGCTATGCCTAAAATCGCCATTAAACCGTATCTACGGGCGTATGTTGAGGCACTTGCTAACTTCTGGGGATCCGCGGAGTTCACATCTATTAACTGCTGACCCTCAATAAATTCCCCAGACGTATGATATAGGGAAGTCTTTAACGTGCTTTTTCCCTCTACTACGCCAAATGTCTGAATGACACATAGCCCGTTGTTTAGCAAGGGTTGTTTAGTTCCCTCTACGACTGATTCCAAGTTTGCATAATTAGACTTGAAGAACGGATTTACCGTATCCTTTTTAATGGGTTGAAACTCGCCTTGTGCCTTGACTAACGCCATTACTAAGTTCTTCATTTTCACCCTCCGATAATTTTCGTGTCTACTACACCAAAATAACCACTATCGTTAATACCACGCCTATGACCGTTACTCCTAAAACCGCTATCGAAACGTAGTCAACTGGCTTCTTTGGCATGTCTCTATACGATTTCCCTATGTACCTTGCTCTTAAATAGTCCGTTCCTTTAAAATCGTACTGACCAAAATAATTTCTTGCCATGATCACGCTCCCTTTTAGTCAAGTACGCGACGTTCTTCGTTGTCTTCGTAAGAGTACTCGCGCTCGATTATTTTTTTGTAAATCCCCTCTTTAAGTATCTGTTTGCCGTGTTCCTCGTGGTCTATTACCACAGTCTCGCCCTTTTTGACTTTTATGAACATGGAATCGTTCAAAGACCACACTTCTACGTCGCTGGAAATATCCTTTAATGCTAAGGGGCTTTCCGATTCCCTTGAACAAGGGCAAACTTTTTTGAGAATATGTGTATGCCGGCCTTCCCCAGTTTCTATGATGAAGCCGTTTATAACCTTAAGCTTCTTTGCGTCTGTTGGGATTGTTTCTATTTTTTCCAGAAGAACGTCTCCATGTTGGTTTGTTATGCGTTTCATATACTCTCCTTAACTTGCCTGTTCAGGCAGATTTTTTGTAACTTCGTCAATTGAGGCGTTGATTAATTCGTTTCTCTCTATCACGGACAAAATCCATGCTCGACCTTTCCATGCGGTATCTACCTCTGGCGGCACGGGTTTTGCGTAATAATAATCGAGAGAGAAATGTTTGTAATACATATATTTTCTGTCGATAGAACCTACTTTAAGATTAAGTAGTTCATAGTTCTTTCCTGTTTTAGGGTCTGTCCATTTATCCAAACATTTTGAGTTAAGTTTTTTTAAAACTCGTTCTGCCCCTATCTTTTTGATGATTTCCCTCTGTATATCCGCATTCCGTTCATTTAATATCAATTTTGGATCTAACTTTTCTGCTGGAGTTTCGGCTATCTCTTGCGTAACTCTTATGCCATTCAAAGCCCATATACCCCAACCATCAGAATATTTAATTGCCATTCCCATATCTTTGTGCAATCTACCTTGTCTATCTAAATTTAACTCAATAGGTCTTTCACTCACAATAACTATATTTTCATAGGGTAAAAACCAATGACAATTTTTTGTAAAGTCAATAACTATATTTTGTAATAATAAATTTTGGGGCTTGAAATCAAAAACATCTTTATAAAACTCATAATATCCGATCCAATTCGCATTATGTTGGCCATACCACCACCCATTATTCTGCGAGCCTATCTGCGAGACTATCTGCGAGTCTATCTGCGAGTCTATCTGCGAGTCTATCTGCGAGTCTATCTGCGAGTCTATCTGCGAGACTATCTGCGAGACTATCTGCGAGTCTATCTGCGAGTATATCTGCGAGTCTATCTGCGAGTCTATCTGCGAGTATATCTGCGAGCCTATCTGCGAGCGTATCTGCGAGCCTATCTGCGAGCGTATCTGCGAGTCTATCTGCGAGTGTATCTGCGAGTATATCTGCGAGCCTATCTGCGAGACTATCTGCGAGTCTATCTGCGAGTCTATCTGCGAGTCTATCTGCGAGCCTATCTGCGAGTCTATCTGCGAGCGTATCTGCGAGCCTATCTGCGAGTCTATCTGCGAGCGTATCTGCGAGCGTATCTGCGAGTCTATCTGCGAGTGTATCTGCGAGTATATCTGCGAGCCTATCTGCGAGCCTATCTGCGAGTCTATCTGCGAGTCTATCTGCGAGTCTATCTGCGAGTATATCTGCGAGCCTTTATACTTTTTTAAAATTTCAGGTAATAAATTTTTTAAATAAAAATACGCAACAAGACAAGAAAACGGAGAACCAAATGCAAACTTCATAGGTTTTTTTAATCCAATTTCTTTGTATAAAGCATCTAAAGACTTAAATAATCTCGACTTGTTTATCGGAGTTATGTCCTTGCCAACTGCCAACCATTTTTTATAGTATTCGTCAACTTTCAATTCTTGTTCTTTCGTAAGTTTCTCAATCATTTGTTTTTTCTCCCTTTTTATTTATTTTCCAGTTCTTCGCCTCTTTTAATATTCAAAAGAGTTCTCCTTATAATGTCCGTGTCTTCGGGTCTTGATTTCAAACCTAAAGAAACCGAATCCCCCATAGCCGTGATTTCGACTCCTTGCGATACCTCATATATGAAAACAAATCCGGCTGATATTGGTTTCCTGTGTCCTTCTAAAATCATTTGGTTGTGTTGAACCTTGCCGTCGCCCTCGCCGAATACTACGGCTTCATCTTCATACATTACATATTTTAGCTTGATAGTCATACGCACTCCTTATATAAGGTATTGAGCAGGGAAATGGCGGGGAGCCACTTGTCGGCTGGGGAAGTGCCTATCCCTGCTTCAAAAAAATTACCCGGTCTTACGTCATGTGGTAGCATGACTGCCGGGCAAAAGAAAAAAGAATCTACCAATTCTCCTATTAAGATTTCGCTACCACGAATCCGATTTAACATGATTTTATTTCCTTGTGGCTAAGTCTGATTCTGTGTTCCTATGTATATTATTGCATATCGCTTTCGAAATGTCAATAGATGTCAAAAACTATTTTTATGTAGTTTTCTACATTTAAGATTGTATATTTTTCGCTTTTCTCTTATTTTTTCAAAATTCTTTTTTCTATATTCCCTTTTATATTTCAATATACGTTCACGATTTTTTATTTGATATTCTCTTATCTCGTCATGGTGATTTTTATAATATTTCTTACGATATATCCTCATTTTTTCAGGATTATTTATATTCCTTTAATCTACCCTGATTATCTATCGTTCCATTAAATTCTCTTTTAAGATTACACGATACTTTTCTGCATATACAATTTAATAAATACTGACACCGGAGTTTTCTGAACATTTTGTCAAGATGGCAATAATATCCTTTCAGTAACATTTACTTATCCGTGTTATAAAACAATATCACTTTCTACTTCATTGCCCCAGACATCCCATCCCGTTCTTTTTTGTCTTGCAAATAATTCAAGTTTGTTTTGCGTGGGGTAAAAGTCCTCAATCATTTTGTAAGCAACTTCGGGTTTTTGAGAATGGCGTATAGATTTTTCCCTTAGCACCGTTGTATATTTACCCCTAACTTCGGGATTTATCATTATCATTTTGGGTTTATAAAACCATAGAAGATATTCGTGGCTATATCTGACGGTGAAAGCGGGGGCTATGCCATTCTCTTTATCCCAGACAAAACGAACATGACGTTTATACCCTAATTGTTTCATAGAATTTAACGGCGTCGTATAACCCTGTGCCACAATCCCGGACATTTCATTGTATTGCTCATTTGGTTAATTCCTTTTTTTCTAATTCCTTTTCTTGCTCTGCGTGTAAACTGCAAGTAAGGTATATATGTAAGTCTTTGCCTATTTGTTCAGCGACACGCGGAGGACGTGTGCATTTCTTACCTTTTTTGGTTATGCCACGACATTGGTTTATAATATCCCACCAATAACTACTCATCTAATGTGTCCGCAAGTTCAGAACAAAACTCTGCAATTTCTCTAAGTTCTTCTATACTTAACTCATTTAATTCAAGTTTCAATTCTTCGGTTCTTTTGCTCATACTAACTCTCCTTTTCCAAATATACTCTCGTCGGGTTATAAATATATTGTTGTTTATCTCCCTCTAATTCAACTAAAAAAAATAATTGAGATTCTTGCGTCGGACATACTTCTTTTATTGATTTTACACAAACAAAAGATAAATCAAAACATTGTGGATTACCATGGTCGTCTAAAAATTCAATTCTTGTAATTTTCATTGTTTACCTCTTTTATATTTTATAAAATCTTTACATCCAACAAATCTTTTTTGGCGCATTGCCTTCAATATTTTCGCAAAAGACATATCGCAATTTCCCCAAGACACACAACCCTTACAAATTAATTTACATTTTTTGTTTATATCCATATCATTCTTTTTCCTTTTGATATTTTTCAAATTCTTGCTCAACTTCTTCCTTTGTTAAATGTGCGTGTGCGTATTCTATAAAATCCACTATCGGGCTATCCTCATTTCGTAAAAGTTCTTCATCAACATTCATTAATTCCATATAATCTGATATTCTTCTTACGGCATTAGCGTGTTGCTGTGTCTTTGGGGGCATTTTGAGTAATTCTGTTTTCAATACTGTAAGATATTTCAATTTTGAGTTTCTTCATCTGTTTCCTCCTCTGTGTCTTTATATACAGTCTTTGCATATATCGCTAAATCACGGTCAATGTCTGCTTCGTCCAAGGCTTTCAAAATCTGTTCTGTCATCTTTTACCTCCAGTAAAAAGATATTGACTACTTTGCCTTAATACAACTTTTTTTCAATGTGTATAAAATCTGTTTCAATATCGCCCTATTGCTTTCAATATCCTCTCGTCTCGTACTTGCTATATATATGATTACTTCTTCTAACTTTGCCTTCATCTGCTTCATTGATAATCTTTCCATTGTAATCTCCCTTTAATATCACATACCTAATTATTAGGTATCTTGCGTACTCTTTTTTTAGGTATCTTCCTTTTACTACTCTCTTTTAATACATAATCTCTATACTTGTATGTCTTTGTCGGGTCTATGTTCAATGAGTAGTGTCTTACCCAACCTGTTTTATAGTTTGTTAAAAGACCACAATCAAGCAATTCTTTAATAGGTCTATAAAGAAATTTCTGCGTAACTCCTGAAAGCCTCGCAAGTGTTTTATTTGACAATTTACCACAATTAGTATTGAAATTAACTTGACTTAAAAGAACCAAAAATACTTTTGCGGTATTGCCCTGTAAAACTGATAGTAACCCTGATTCTACAATCCAATTTGGAAAACGTCTGAAAATGTAATCGACCGTTGATAGTTTTTTGACAGATTGCAGTTCGGGTGCAAACTCAACCTCACTCATTAAAAAAAGCCCTCGATTAGAATATACTTACTTACCCACCGACTTTCGGGCGGTGCTGTCTATTTTCGACAGATAAGTATATTCTAATGAAAGGCTCTGCCGAAAGTTTTTGGTAATTTTGTTTAAAGAACATTTACTACTAATATAAGGATATCATAAAACAAGTCTACTGTCAATGGTTATTTTCAACTATTTCAAAAAATCTTTTCCCGCCTAACCTATCGGGCTAAAGGTACAAACATACCAAAAATATAAAAGAGGGGCATAGGAACGAATCTACCGACGTGGTTTATGCCTCATAATGGGATTTATCCCAAGAAATCATCGGTTTGCCCCCCATTGTTACCCATATATCGTGATACTTGACCGCACAATCTTTCGCTCTTTGGCTCTCATATCCAAAATCTATATTTCCCTTATCGTCTAAAAAGTAAATATCCATAGCAAGCCCTAACTGATGTCTGCTGATTTTTATTTTGCCATCACATTTGGAAAGTCCTGCGTCAAATAATCTTTTCTGCTCTGACTGCGACCGCATAACGAAATCCATTACAGGAAAATCATCTTTTGCCATTAGAAATATTAATTGAGCGATTTTAAGAGTAAATTCAGTTCGGGTCATTTTATTCCTCGCATTTCATTTCCTCTTTGTAGACGTAAAGTGTACCGCATTTAGGGCATAATTTGTCCACTGGTGCAAGAGGGAAACTGTTATTGTCGTGCTGTGCGATCAACGTCAATCGGTTCCCGTCGCCGTCAACGCATACCGAACATTTATCAACTCTTTCATTAACATATTTGAGTTTCATAGTTTTAGGGTAGAGGATGGGAAAGGAAGTTCAAACCATCCCCTACCTATATATAGTAATATCTTCCTTTCACCATAATGGGAATGTCGCACCTATAAGCCAGTGATCCTTATTTTCTTTAAAGTCATGACCATAACCCCACGCAATATCAGTTATGGTTTCGCCGGATTGAGTAGTTATTTTCATTGTTCGTAACGATATAGAGACATAGGGCATACCGTTTGCTTTCAGGGATGTTATACCGCCAAAATTAAGTTTTAGTAATCCTGCTTTGACCGGAACTCCGCGTAAAACCACGTCTTGCCCGGGATATACTATCAAGGCCGTCTGCGCGCCTATCATTTCGTCGCCAGTAGTAATTGACTTAAAATACGGCGTAGCGTCGATGTTTGCTATTGGATATGTAAACGCCATACCCCATAATTTACAGTAAACTCCGTTAAAGTCTGAACAAAGTCCTATCGTCGTAGTTCCTATAACAAGAATCATGCTCAATAGAAATCGTTTCATGTTATTTCTCCTGCATGGCTATTCCAGCCCTTGCACATTTTCTAACGGAATTAACTCCGCCCTTACATTTCGATAACGATGAGTATGCTTCACTAACCGCTATAATTTTTCCGTTCCGAGCCACTAGATTAAACATCCAATATCCGCCTTTGTTCTTGAATAATACAAATGTCATAATACCTCCCTGATTTTATTGGTTATCTGTTTTGCGATAACCATACTATCCGCCTCTTTTAACGCTCCCATGAGAGCGTCTTTTTCCTTCGCTATCCAGTTAGCGATCACTGGTTCCGCTTCTTCGAGTATCGGTACTAACAACCACTTCAACAGTTTACGCCACATAATTACGCCTCCTTTTGTTCCCTTTTTTCTTCTCGAATATCCCGGCGTTCGTCGGCTTTTAGTAGAAACTTCAAACACCAACCAAGCAAACTTACTAATATTCCTATTTCAATTAAAAGTCCATTAATTATTTTCCAGTTTGTATCAACTACTTCTTTGTGGCTATCTTTCATTGATTGAATATAATCAGTCATCAATTGGCTATCGTTAATCACGTCTCTGCCTGCTTTTATATCGCTCGTTACTTTCGAGACCGTGTTATTCATTCCGACTTGTGCTGATACTACTCCGTCCAACTTATCTGCAAGTTTAAGGTTCGCCTGTTCTACCCCAGTAACCCTATCTGCAAGTTTAGCATTTTCTACTTTCACGGCATTAATCTCGGCCAACGGTTTTTTCCCCATAGCAAATATTTTTCCAACACATATTCCAATAATCAAAACAAAAACTATAATTATCGTTCCGATAATCCAATGTTTACGACTGTAATAGTGGCTCATATTACCTCCACAAATTGTATAACATACATAACCCTAAAAATAAAACCCAAATACGGTAATCGTAAAGTTGGTTCATTGGAACCTCACTTAATTAGGTTTAGCCGTTATCCATTCCCACGCCATACGCAATCCCATGACGAGAATTGCTGCAACACTGCCTATTAACCATTTATCGTGTTGATCAACTTTTTCGCATATAACGGGATATTTGTCAAACTTTTTCATAAACTCGTTAAGGGTATTTTCAATTCTTGTCGTAGTAAGCGTATTTATAGCCAAATTAGATTCTATGTTCGCTATTCTTTGCCAGTCCGCTTCTCGCTTCGCTTCTAAAAGTAATTTATCTTCTTGTTCGCCCATAATCGCACCCCTTTTAAACTTTCTATTTTCTTTCTATTTTGTTGACGGTAATACGGTTTACCTTTCTTTTCTTCCTTACTGTCATCCTTGTGTATCGAGCTTTTGATCGAGTAACGCGAGTTGCGTTTCAAGTTGGGGATATATCTGCTTTCGTTTTTCTTGACCGTTCCACCCATTCATGTTATCCTCTATCTCCCTATAGGAAGCCAGTATACAGTCTGTACACTCATGTTCGCCTCAACAGTCACCATCCACCAGTCGCCCCGCCAAGTAAGGCCCACGGTGAAACTGCTGCTAATGCCATAAAATCCTCCGTTAAAATATTATTTTATATATTGCATATCCTACGACTAATCCTATCAAGGAAATTAATATTGATAACCCCATAATTCCAAATTCTTCACATAAGGCGTAAATGAAATTTCTCATTCTATTCCCCCCTTATTGGTTATCAATAATTCTTTCAATTGAAAAATATGTGTATGTTCCTGTTGCCTCGCCATAAATATCTGCACCCGTATTCCCGGCATTTGCAATGAACGTAATATGGTCTCCCGCTTTTAATTTAAATAATCCCTGCACCGATGTGCTTATATCATCTGCTAATCCCGTATGCTTTAATTCTGTCCTTGCTATTGCGGCATTTATCATTATTTTTGACGAATATACCTTTGAGTCTACGGTTTGCATCCAATATGCACAAAAATTAACTCTGTAAATACCATCATATTTTATTAATATATAAGTTAACCCCGGATTAAACTCATTTGTATTGTCTACGGTAGCAGAATCAAATTGTATCGTAGAATCTGCCCCCGCCGTCAAATTACTGATAGAAGTTTTTAAATGTCCTATAATTCGGGTATATTTACTTAGAATTAATTTATTGCTAATGGTTTCACTTGACACATTCAAAGTCGTTACACTAGCATTCGTTACAGTTAAACTTGATATGACTGTTGACCCGATAAACGTATTCGTGCCCGTGAACGTCTGCGTTGATGCCAGAACAACATCGCCTGTATAAAGTGGCGGTGAGAAATTTACTGAAAATCCGGCATTACTGACGTATGGGTCTGACGCTGATGAAGTCCGTTCTAACAGTATGTTCGTTTGTATGTATGAGGATGTGTAAGGTAATATTGTTCCGTTAGTAACAGGTATAATATCGCCCCAATTAACGTTGTTCGAGGATAACCTAATAGTAGCCGATACCGTAGAGTTAGCGTCCTCATTTTTAGTTATATTGAATTTACCCCATGTATAAAATACAGGTTCGCACGTCGTAGATACCGACTGCGTGTATGTGGCTGACGAAAGTGCAAGTTCTAAAGTTAAATATACATACGAACTCGGCATCATATTCCACGTTGACCCTGCATCTGTTGTATATTCCGCTGTTGCAGTAGATATATTTTGCGTATATTTTGTCGTAGAATAGTGAACCGCGTAAAAATACGAACCAACAGTATTACATTCTGCCTCAAAATAATATGTGGTTTCCGCTATTAAACATAAATCAGGATATAGTATAGAACTTCCCCCCGCGAATATACCAGTATACGAATATACCGCACTACCTGCAATATCTGTTATTTTGTATGTCCACGATTCTCCTGCTCCCGCTGATTGATATCTATAGAATTGATTCAATATCATACTCGCAATTATTGTATTGTATTGTGGAATATATTTTTGTCTCCATCCACGGTTTGCACCTTCTGTACCTATTGACCCTGCATTATATCCGTTATCACCAGAATATTGTGCCATTTTCAGTTTACCCGGTACTGTCGTCGTGTCTATGTTGACCCCTGACCCGGACGAAAAATCTAAATTATAAACGTATTGCTGTGAATATTGTAGTAACGAGGTTTCTAAGTTCCCGATATGTTGTTCAAGAGTTGGATGAGACCATATCCCGATATTTGAGAGTAGTAAATGGTCTGCTCCTAACGCCCACGTTGCCGTGCCTACCCAAACGCTTTGAGCGTTATCCCCTTCCATAACAAAGAATTTAAGAACGTTCTCGGCATGGCACGTTACAGGAAAAGATAGCAGAATCAATAGTAGCAGTTTTTTCATAAGTTCCTTTTAGGGGGCGTAATTCTGTATTGACGGACGACCTGAATTTATTCCAAGATACCAATCAACGGAATTTGTGTCTCGTAAAACAACGTAATTTGAAAACCTCGAACCTGTCAACGTATGCGAACTCATGTTAATGTCGCCGTTAACTTCTATATTCCCGCTACTGACAGTCCAACTTGAAACTGTGGAATCCCAGTCTATTTGACCTGTAGAAGTTCCTGAAAACTTTACGCTTTTAGTTCCTGCCTGCGTGTTTCCGAGCGTATAAGTATTTCTGTTTGTACCGTCTTCAATACCTGTCAAAGATTGGCAATTAACAAGTATTACTCCGTTAACCGCATGGACGACCTCTATTGTGCCTATCCACTGTGCAAGGTTTGGATGTAACGGTCTAACGTTAGTTAACCCTCCTAAAGTTGAAGACGAAACGTAAAGTTGGTTGCCTTCTGTCCATCCGGCATAATTGGTTTTAATTCCTGTCAACCGACCTATTATCATTATCTCCCCGAAATTGTTGTTAGCCACCGCCGTTTTAGTTATCGCTATTGCCGGCATTGTCGCCTCATTACTCGATATTGCAAGCGAGAAGTTAGGTTTGTTGTCTGTTGATCCCGTATAGTATACTGCCTGTCCTTTAGTTATGTCCGTGCCCGACGTATTTCGAGCAATTCTGAACGTATCCTGATTAAGTCTGTTTATTTCTCCCGAATTTTCTACCGTCTGTAAAACCGTGAATCCGTCGTCTGCAATAGCATACAATCTCAATATGTTCGGTAATGGCGTTGAAACTGTGATTTGTGGAAAATCGTAATCGTTTGCCTGTATCGTATGCGTTCCAAGATTAACGTCATAGATTGCACCCGTATACGGCACATAATTCGTTGTGTTATTTTGTAAATTGTTTATCTGTCCTTGTAATGATGTAGTTGATACCGCCACGTTATTTAACTGCCCTTGTAACGATACTGTCGAACTACGAACAGAAGCAATGTTTGTGTCTATCTGTGCATGAGTATTTGTGCCTATTGACGTTAACTGCGTATGGTCTCTCAATACAACATTAGTTGAGTTCGCTAACTCATACAACGATTCTCCATACCTCGCCCATAAACTTAATATACCATTACTATATAAAAGTAAAGGGCTACTTTCGCTAAGATCGCTTAATGCCGGAATATCTGATAGAACTTGCCACCGTTTATTTTGTTTGTTGTTAACAATATCAATAAAATTATCGTTTACTTTGTTTACTATCTCTTTGTTAATTATCATATAATCATTAGCCTTGAGTTGGTTTATACGTTGTTTAGGTTCTTCGGCATAAACCGATATTGATAAAATAAGAGTTAATATAATTAACGTGCGTTTCATCTGCGTTTTTTTATGTCTTGCGAAGTTAAATATTGATATGGGTCTGCATTACCCGAAAGCATATCAGTTAATCTCGCCTGTTTATTTGTTCCTGTTCTAAACGTTGTGGGAAATCCAGCGAACTCTAAAGCACTCATCGTTAAAGCAGTATTCAAATCTACTTCACCAGTTTTCTTTTTGGGGCTTTTATTTAATTGTTTAAGTAAATTCTGTAATGTAAATGGCATAGGCACATTGTTCCACATAAACTCCATAAGTGTTTTAGGTTTAGCATATTCGGGTTGACCGAATCCTAACATTCTTGTAAGTGTTCCCTGCTTATTTAGTAGGTAACTACCGGGCTTATCTAACGCCCTCAATGGCTCTTGCCACGTTCCTATAACATTTACAGCCATAGGGTTACCCTTTTCGTCTTTTAACATCGGTATTTCTACACTGAACTCATTACCTTTTTTATTTTCAAGGGTAGATTTACCGTTAAAGGCATAGTTTAATACTTCGGTAATAACCAATCCAGCGATCGCCGACCGAATCCAAAATTTACGATACTCTGCACCGTTGCTTCCAAACCCCTTTGTGTGTCTGTTCACCAGTGAAAGGAATCTATCTGAACCAAATAGCAATATTCTCGACATTCTTTCAACACTTTTATTTATCAGTTTCCCCTCAACGCTGTCCTCTGTCATTATTCTTTGCCAATTAAGACCTTGAAAGGTGTCATTGACGAATTGAGAGGCGATAGTCTTTGATTCTTCGGTAGTCATATTAGGATTATTCTTAGCGATTTTCTGCCACGTTTTATCCCACATAGCAAGTTTAGTATGAGGTAATGCTACTTTCCATTGTAAATCTTCTAACGCTCCGAATATCTTAGTAACTCCTTCTTCTACCTTATTGAATACAGGTATTTTACTTCCTATTTCTCCGGCTTTGTTAAATATCTTCATTGCCGTGCTTACATCACCCTGTTCTATGGTCTGACCCATTTTCTTAATGAGTTCAATATCCATATCGGCAGGTTTCCCTAAAATCAAGCTCGATTTAACAGCATCTATTCCCTTGGTATAAAATTCATTCTCGGTATATTTATAGACACCTGCAAGCCCTTTCATTCCATTTACACCGAACCTCTGTCTGACTATTTCGGGAAGTTGGAACAAGTCGCCTGTTGCAAGCATTAACTTCATAGCCCTTACAGTATCTTCAATGCTACTCGGTTTAAGTATCTCGAATACCTTATCCATTGAAGCCGCCGAATTCTTGTCAAACATCAATCCAGTCATCTGTTGGGCTATACGCATATCTTTCGGACGGCGGTATTCTTCGGTTAAAGCATTGGCATATCTTTCGCTTATCCTGTCAACTTCAGCAAAAATCTTTTTTCTTACATCGTCTCTTGCCTCGTCAATCATCTGTCTGGCATTATAATTAAAAGTTTCCTTTTGACCTTTAAAATCCGCAAATAATCCTTCTCTTACGGCAACATATTCTATTTTTATGTCGTCAAGCAATAATTGTTTTAACCCAGTTGGTATTTCTTCATTGATTTTAGTGTTATGTTTGAGAACGTCCAAAATAATACGGCTATCTCTTTTACCGTCAAGATATTCGGCTTCCGTGATCATCTTTGCTTCTCTGGCATTGGCTAAAATCTTATCTCTTATGGCGATATACTCATCGTGCAGGTTGTCTTTGAAGTCCTTAAACACTTTCGGGTCGTATATTTCCTTAACCCCTTTCATGCCTTCCTTCGCCTGTTTCCGCAAAGACATCATAAAGTCGTAATTGCTCGTGGTCTTTGTTACCTGATTAACAGTCCGGCGCATTACATTGATATAGTTCCTATCAGTCTTTAACCCGAACTGTTTAAGGTATTCATCTCTTAAATCGGCATTCTCAAACTTACGGGTCTGGTTAAACTTGTTTTTGAACGATAGTCCGCCACCGCCAGCAGGGTTATTTATGCCAATTAACCGTTCTTGTATGCTTGGGCTACTGTTCTCTAAAAGTTTATTAAGTTGTGCCGGAGTAGCCGGTTCGCCGTTCTCCTGAACAATGAAAGTCCTCAAATATTCTTCATCGTTTATTTCAGTGTCAAGTAAACCTCTTGACTTCTGCTCTTGCGTGAGAAACTTCTTAAACCCAAGGTTCTTGGCTATTAAGTCGTCGCCTAACTTCTTTTTAATGGCTTCCAATAAAGGATATTTTGTGGGGTTATCATAGTAGTTACCCAAAGCAATACTATCCTCTGCGGTTATCTTCTTTGCGTAGAACTCGTCAACAATGTTATTCCACTTGTATTTAACAGCAAACTCTTGCGATTGTTTATCACCTAAAGCCCTGCCGACTGCAGTAATTATAGTTTTCTCTTTGGGATTCGGTTTCGCCTCTCCCTCAAAGTGCATCTTGCCACCGGCCATTGGCTGTAACATTTCTTTTGTTATCGCCTTTTTAGGGTCAAATAGTGCGTAGGAAATGCCGTTATCATTCTTCTCGTTTATTATTGCGCCCTCATATCCAGCCTTTTTGAGTTTCTCTATATTGGCGGGGTTGTCGAATATCTGAAATAAATCTTCTTTGGTATATCCCTGATTATCAACCAAACTTTTGAAATCCTCACCTATCCCATAATTAGGAACGGTTCCGGCTATTTCTTCTTCTGCGGATATTCTTGCGTCATATAATATATCGCTTGCTTTTTCAACATCAGTAAAATCTGCAAATTTAGAAGTGTCAATATTGTCTTTTATACTATTTGCAAATTCCTCTATATTCTTATACTTCCTCGCCTCTGCAATCAAAGGTTCTTTGGTTTCAGGAACAACCGTCTTTTCCTGTGGTTTAAATTTAGTTAAAAATGCTTGTGCCTGTTTTGGATCTTCTATCGCTTCTGCTGATTCTCTAAGTAATTGAGATTTTGTAGCAAGGTTCACGCCCTCTTGTCCTTTGACAGTCTTTAATTGTTCGGTTATGTTTGCTACTTCAGAACGTAACTGTTTGGCAAGGTCTAAGTTACCTTGATTTTCTATGCCATATTTAAGGGCTTCATCGGTAGTCTTGAACTCTGGAACTGCGATTTTAGGCGTTATTACGGGTTTCGGCGTGATAGTAGGCGTATTTTCAGGAATAACGGCTGAAATAGGCGGTTTTGCCACTTCTGGGGCTATTGTGGGGGCTGTTTCTATGGCATAATCGGGGTTAAGTGCCTTATATACCTGATTTATAACGTCTTGTTTCTTAATACCCCTTATAATCTGGGGGTCTTCACCTGCTATTGTGGCTTTCCAACCATTTACATCTTCGGTTAATTTAACCGCCCCATTATCTATTTGATAACCAACACTTCTTGCCATTGCTTCATCAAGGGTTTCGCCTTTTAATCTTTCAAGTTTTGGCGTTACTACCTGACCGCCTACGCTGGGTGCATATCCCCTGGGCGTAACATCTGTAATTGCAGGTGCAACAGGTTTTATCCCAGCTTCCGATAACTTCTTCGTAACCAATTCATCTATATGGCTGTTTAAGTCTATGCTTATCTTGCCATTCTCTACGGTTACGGCTGGGGTCTTAGGGGCTATGGGTTCGGTCTTGATAGCACTTACACCGGCTCCGGCCTCTGCGTTCTGTCTGCGTAACTCGTTAAGAAATTCGGGAGATTGTTCCCTGTAATAATCTGCTTCCGTTTGTGTCAATACACCTTTCTTAACAGCATTATCTAAATCGGCTACGCTTATATCTTCGGGAACGAGTTTATATTCAGCAGGTTTGGGAATGGTTATACCACTTTCAAGCGTTGATCCTGTGGCTTTCGCAAGGCGTTTACTGCCAATAGTTCTTAACAATTTGGCTTCTATACCTCTTGTAGCCATTCTTTCAGCACTAGCGATTACTTTGGTAGCAGGACTTAAAACCTTACCTATAACAGGGAATGCCGTCAATGTCATAAACAGTTCTTCGTTTGCCTGTCCATCCTCGCCCTTACTCTTGATAACGTTCATTATCGTATCGGCAAGAGCAGAAGCACCCGTAACACCTAACGTAGTGCCTATAACAGGGCTTGCTTTTACAAGTTCCCAATTAGATATATTTTCAGGTAATGCTTCGGGTCTTCCAAAATGTGTTAATTCGGGTTTTGTAGGCGCACGAAGTTGAGGTTGTTCGATTAATTTGGCTTGGTCATTATGCAGTTGTTTTGCATATTCAGTAGCAGATTGTTCATTATCAAATATACCTAAATGTTTTCCTGTCTTAATGTAAGTATTTATCGCTTCTTTATTTGACATAATCCTACCATCATCACTTACGGTAGGAATTAATATACCCTTTCCTGTATTATCGGTTATGGTTATTGACTTAACGGTGGAAATAGAACCGTCTGGATTTCCAACTCTTGGGCGATTAGTTAAATCAATATTCCCGCGAACTATTTGACTTGAGGGTTCGGTCCATTCTAATTTCGGCGGTTCGGTAGGTAAACGAGTAACGCCTGTGCTGAATTCGGGCACAATATCTGAAAGTCGTTGACCTTTTGGTATATAGTCAGAAACTTCGATATCCGAAAGTCTTTGACCTTGCGGAACATATTCAGATAATCTTTGCCCTTGTGGTTGATAATCTATTTCTGATAATCTCATTTTATTTGCACTACGTCTGGTTCTCCGTCAGGATAAAATCCTACTACTTTTACTTTCCCTGTTTTAGTAGTAATAATATCGCCTATTTTATATTCTGTATTCTGTCCTGATACTTGCCCTGTTTCTACAGATTGTTTCGGCTGTAATCCAGTACCGCCTAATCCCCATAACCCTCTTTTAACTTCTTCCAATTCCGTGGTTTCCATATCAGGATACTTTTTTTTGAGTTCAGTATCTATTTGAGCCATTATATCCTGTGCCCCATAAGTCAATTTATCAGATTCCTCTTGGTCTGCGTTTTCTGCGGCCTGCATTTTTGTTTTATATGCACTAATTAGTTGAGTAATATTTTTATCCGTTGAAGTCTTTTCGGTTATCCGTTGTATATATCTTTCTCTTGCTCTTAATTTGGCTTCTTCTTTAGCGTAAACATCTTCAGGAGTATCTTTAGCCGGTTTTGTGGGTTCGCCATATCCTATGAATTTGTCTTCTTTCCCAAAATATGTTCCTGCTTTTTCATGTTGACCAGTAATTTTATTATACTTATATATGTTTCTTTCCCCCATATTAGATACTGGTTTAATACTCATACCTTGTGGTAATCCTGTTTTATTCATTACGCCTATATACGTGTTTACCATATCGTCTATTGTGGGATTGACTTCTTTGCCCTGATTGTCAACTTTATAAACCGTGTATCCTTTATCAGTAAGCAGTTTTTGTACAAATTCCGCTTTTTCTTTCTTTGCTTGTATAGACATTTCTAATGCACGTTTAGATTTTTCGATGTTTGATTTACCGATATTTTCCGCTACATTCCCCATAGTTGTAACAGCCGTTTCAGCGAAAGAAGGTCTTTGGTTCTCTAGATTCCAGCGTTTGGCTTCAATTAATTTTGAATAATCGGGCATATATATCTCCTGTTAGTCCTAGGTATTATAAAGCCACGGATATTTTTGTTTTATTTGTTCATAATAAGAAACAGGGCTACTTGCCGATGTGCTTGCCGCGCTAGTAGTTCCTGCCACTGTACTGGCTGATGGTGATGTTACTGCTGTCGCTATTTTAGTTGCCGCTGGTAACGCATATTCCCACCATTCTTTTGCCCCAGAATTCATTGAGTTGGCGACATTTGTATAATATCGTTCTTCAGAAACATCTTGCGCTTCATTATACAATCTATTGTATTCCGTATCTGACGTACTCCAAAGTCTGTTGAGTTGCGCTAAGGCCGTTGATCTGTCCGCAGAGTTCTTTGTCATCCCTATTGAATTTAGTGTGCTATACGCATTTTGCAATTCATTGTATTTACGCATATACTCATTATATTTTTCAGTATACTTTTTTTCATATTCCGCTTGCCCTATGTCATACGCCCTACCCCATCGTTCATTAGTTATACCTTGGTTAGTAGCACTTGCTGCCCTGACTTCCCCACCGCCACCACGACCGTAAGGATTAACAGAAGCGTAATACTCGCTTAGTTTTCTATTTGCTTCTTCTTCCAACGGTTTTTCCGATTCACTTAATTGAGCATACCATTTCTTCGCAGTCTCTGGGTCATACTCAACGGATTCATAATCTTTTGTGGGTTCGCCTTTACCAATTATTTCCTTTAACCTATTTTCAAAAATAGTTTCTTCTTCGGTTGGTTTATATTTTAGGTCTTCTATCTTTTGGGCTTCTTCGGCATCCGCTTCTTCTTGTGATGTCCTAGTGGCTTTATTTTTTTCTGTTTCTGTTAATATGCTTTGAAACGTTCCCTCAAGATCGGCTTTCCCTTTTTTTAGTTCAGAATAAAATTCCGATTTTGATAACCTATCGTCATCAGTATAATCGGTTGTTTCGCTTAGATAACGAGTATAATATTTATCTATCCACTCGTTATATGCTTCGGTACGTTTACGTTCCGTGTACCCGGCATTTGTTTCAAATCCTTGATCCCATGAATTTAACATAAATCCTCCGAGATTTATCGTTCGTTTTCAATATTAAAATTAAGTTTTATACTCTTGAACTTAAAATTATTTGTAGTATTATTGTACACTTTAAATTGTATGTAATAACTTTTAGGCATACCCTCAAAATTGATTTTTTGTTTGATTAATCCATATCCGTTATTCAGATTGTAAGTCTTTGATGTCCATGTTCCTGTAGAACCGTCTAACCTATATTCTATATCCATTGTACCGCTATCTTCATTCTGTGCCGATACCCACATATCGTAAAACGTTTTTTCATTTATAGGATACCCGCAATCGTCAATACCCCGAACATAGTAACTTTCATAAGAAGCCCCGTCATCAGTATAAACATCGTCAGTAAATGCTCTATAAATCTTGCCTGTATTCCGGCTTTCTCCTATATAAAGTTGATTATTATATATACACGCTGACCCCATATGTCCTGTAAATTTTATCCAGTTTCCTTTAGTATCGTAAACATATATTAAATCGTTAACATTATCCGTATTGTTTGTTGATACCCCTATAAAATAGCGGTCTTTATATGTTATACCGACTATATCAAGGCCTTGATTACTACGATACGATACGTTTACACGTTCTAACCTTGGAATTGCTGTGAGCGATGAAACAGTCCAACTACTTGTTACCCAAATATATGGATTTACGGATGTGTTTATTACTCCATTATTTATTATTGGTAGATATGGACGGCTTGACCGATTATCATTGGCGGTGCTACATTGGATATAAAACGCTATTGAACTTCCCGGAGATTCATAAATACTTGAATTAAAAGTCATCCATGAACTAAACGAAGATGACGCAGTTGAAACATGGGTTGTATACGTAGCATGATAATAAATTCCATCTATATGTACTGTTACTGAAGATAGTATAGGTGTTTGTAAATAATCAGTAGTGTTTAAAAACGCTTTAATACCTACATATCTGTTTAAAGGCGAATTAATTGTGCCGCTAGTTGTTCCTATGTTTGCCCAAGAAGACCAAGTAGAATTATCTTCTGAAGATCTTGTTTGAATAAGAATGTCTGTTGCTGTATTTGTACTAATTCCCGCCGATATTGAACCATTTGATATAGGTGTTGTGGTTATATCAATCACGGGAAATGTTATATTCCCTGAAGATGAATATATTTGTAATTCATAAAGATAAAAATCAATATCAACCGTCCCTACCACGTTTATTCCTACGTGTTGTGTGTTTTTATTAACACTCAAATATGTTGTGGTTGGTGTTATGCTTTCAGACAATATATCATCGCCACTAGTGGCATAATCCCAACCGCCTGTAGTAATGCCCACCGGAAAAGAAGGATTCGATCTAGTTGATATATATACGGTAGAAAGACTTGAACCACTAGTAACCGTTTTATATACTATTTTTATACCACTCACATTGACTGTACTCCCATAATCTATATATATACTTGTAGTTTCCGGTATCCCAGCGGTTTTTACTAAACAATAAGTAGCGTTATTATTATCAGATATTTTATAAGCGTTAGAAATATCAGTTAAACTATGTACGGACGCGCCTTGCGATATGTTACCCTTTAAAACTACATTCCCCGATGATGTTGTAGTAGATACATATTGTGTTTCACAAGTTCCAAAATCTGATGACGTTGTATATGTGCTTTCTATAGTTGCGTATATAGTAAACGTGCAAGGATTTATTAAAATGATTCCACTTATTGTAGTGGTATCTATATTAACAAAATCAATACCATCGCCCCAATCGGAAGCGGTATCCCATACTAAAACATCTTGTCCTACCATCATTTGCCGTAATGCCTGCATTTGATGTTCTATAGGTAACGATATAGGGTTCATTGTTCCGTCATAGAGTTCCGCCCCTCTTGCAGAAACAAATACAGATGACCCGTAGTAATTTGATAGCGAAGACCCATACAAACAACCATATGAATTTGAGAGTTGTCTAGTAAGAAATTCATCTGCATATAGCATAGTAACTTCGTAAGTGGCATAATTTTTAGTTACTATTAACCTATTATCATCGGTAATATGTAATCCCGTAATTTCATCTCCGTCAGCGGGATTAATTTGTATGGTGTTAGCCGCTCCAACAGTCTGCAAATCTTGTGGTAACAATACTTTTGAATAAAAAATGGTTGATTCTGAACCTGTAACACCTGCGATAAACCATCTATTCATCCAATATACGCAATATTTTCCAGATACCATACCAGTAGAATTCACTACAGTTAACCATGAAAATGTCGTGCCATCCCAAGACCACGGAGTAGTAGAGTTAGAAGTAGCATATAAAATATTATTAATAGTAGAAAACGACCATTTCCATGTTTCGTCTAAGTTACCAACTATAGAAGTTGCGTTGCCGTCTCCTACGGAATAAAATATAGATGTTGACGAGACGATAATCATGTATCTATCGCCGTCAGTCTGTCTATACTCATATAGTTTTCTAACAGAGCGTTGACCGGGTAAAGGAGCCGTAAGATAAGGAACTATACCTTTACGTTTAGATATTACTCCTTCATACTCATCTATTAAAACGTCCATAGCGTCAACGGCGTATCCTTGACTTACCAAATCTTGGGGGCTTTTATCCACTATCCCGTAATATGGTGAGGAAATAGTCGCGGTTCCCATTACCGATAAACAAATACTCGGTATAAAAATTAATATACTCGCAATAAGTATATTTCTGATATTACTTAACACTAAATCCGCCTCGTTTATCAGGTCTGTCGCCAAACTCGGATTTTGCTATTCCCAACTCTTTTTCAAAATTACCGAAGAATGACGATTGTGCTGCTGTGTCGTTTGTGTCAATAGCACATAGGTAGCATACATACCATTTTAATGTTTCATGATAAGAGTACAAATAGACCAGCCCATTAAAAGGTACATCGGTATCATCATCCATGTCATCGGCTAACGCATAATATTCATGTTTAAGAAAATTGTATCCTGCATATGTCGTAGTGGATGGTTTAGGATATATAACTATCCTGTCCGCTTCATAAAAATATCTTTTAGGATCGCTACCGTCAGCACTTTCCCAATATGGATATTTTGTATCCATACCTTCTTTAGTCATGTATTCCATTTCTTTGTAATAGGTAGTAGTGGTAGTCAGAGGTTTTATCGCATAACTAACTCGGCGAGAAGCAAGTATGTTTGAAGAATTGATAGCGTATGTAGATACGCCTACAATCGTAGTCGTGTATGTGCTTACTTCAATACAACGAGTACGTTTTACAAATTCTTTTTGTGCGTAGTTGATTCTTGTATTTAAAACAGTATCAGTCCATCTTTGGTTAGTAGTATCCGTATCTCTTAATAATCGCCGACACTCGTCTCGTAAATCTCCACGGTTCATGGCGTATAAAGGCATAATAAAAAAAGAGGAAAACAGTATAATAATCGCTGTTTTTATTAAATACCGCATTAAAATTACCTCTCTAAAAGATAATATACCGTGCAATCTGTTCCTAATGTAGCATACATATATACATGAGTGCTTGTATGAACGGTAAACGTTGTTCCTGCTTTTATACTGAACCTGTTACTTGCTTCTGATACTGAGGCCGTTGATATGTCTACGGATACAGCCGCTGAAGGGTTATAAAAAGTTATGGAGTTGTATTGTCCTTCAATACCTGTACTAGTAGCCGTTGCTAGAGTAAGTGCTTTTGTCATATACGCACCCTTAAACTCTGCCCACGATAACATTACCAATCCTGATATAGATAGAATAGCAACCAATATAGTTGTAAAATATTTTTTCATCTAAATCTCCTTATACTTGAATTAATGCTAATCCACCGTCTATTGTTAGACAATATAACCCAATATGAAATGGTATCGGGGTCGGGGGTACATAAATAGCCGTATGATGTTCGGCAGTTAATTCAAGTTTAACAATGATTTTTGTTCCTGCCGGAGTGCCTATTGCCTCCGGTTGCTCATCTACAAGCACCAATGTTAAATCCCCGTCAGCACCGTCATTGACGAATACTACCGATTTTATCGAACCGTTACTGGAAACTAGTTGCCCTGCGGTATCGCATTGGATAGGGTTTGTTGATTTATTGTTTGACATTTAAACTCCTCGAAGATTGATGTCCTACCTTGCTACTGCCTTGCGATAGTATAACCTTGTTCGCTTATGGTCTCGCAAGGCAGGACAAATATCTTTCTTATTAATTCTTGTAAATATACTGTATTGTAGCCGCTTGTGTTACCCCGGTCTGTTTATTTTTAACATAAACTATCGCGGCTCCACCGTCATATACGGCAATACCAACACCTGCATCCGTTCCGGCAACGTCCGCTGAACAAAGTCCTAACGTTACAGCGGCGGCAGTCGTGAATGTGCCTGTTGCTGTGTGTGAACCCATCCATATGATAAATGAACCTGCCTTACCATCCATAGGCGTAAGCGCAAACGCAATATCAGGAGTAAGAGTAGTGCTAACAATCACCTGATAATTCGTGTTACCCTGCGAATCAACAGTGCCTATTTTGTTGCCTGTCGTAAGGATACCGGAAGAAGCAGTGAACTTAATAGCACCGTCAGTTGAATTGTCTATATACTCGCCATTCTGCAAACGAATATCATATGTGTATGCTTTATGACCTGAAGCAGTACCGCCATTTAAAGATATCCCATAACTCGCAGTCATAGCACCGGAACTGTTATTAAATAGTTCTGCTCCAACCGCTTCGGTGCAAGTACCGCCCGCTTCCTGATCAAGAGAACATTCCAAAGCCCTCATAATGGTTGAAACATTATCTTTTCCGTCAGCATTAGCATAAAGACCGTTCAAAAGCGCAACGGTTGACTGCCCAGTAATATTCTGTTGAACGGCTTTAATTTCCGCTCCTCGAATAGCACCGCCTACATCCTTCTGCGTTGATACCCTTAGTTCCATACCTCTTAACGTTCCAGAAGTTACAGAAGAAGTAGTCTGCTCATAAGCAAGTCTTAAACCGTTAAAACTCGCATCAGTAGTAAAATACTTCTTATTCTGTGTAGGAACATAAAGACCCGAAAGACCGCCTGTAAGTGTGGCAAGCCCCGTAATAGATACTGCTCCAGTTAATGTTGAAGTACCTGCAATATCTAAATTACCGTCAACTTCTAAGTCGCTTTCTATATACGCCTTCCCTTGTTTTTCTCCCAATGCATTTGTAGGCGATTGGGTATCAGGGTTAGCAGATACAGCCAAATTATATGCGTGGTTATAAACATCTACTGCCCCGCAATAAATTGGAATAAAAGCAACCATTAAACAAATTGCTATTAGTTTCTTCATTTAGTTTTACCTCTCATTAATGTGGTTTCCGCAAATTTTCTACATTAGTAGATTCAGGCGAATCCGGTTCAATGACACGTTTTAACCGTTTCCATTCCTTGATACGCACTGCATTTGCAAGAGACCATTTGATATGTCTATCAACTACGTTTGGTATGGCTTCCTGATATTTACTATTTGGGTTATCAGGGTTTGAATGGCGTTTACCCATCATTTCGTCTCTTGAAGGCATTCCTTCCCGTATTTTGGTTTCAAGATACTTGATACGGCGTGCCATTTTATCTTTAGTCAGTTCATCAATCGCAGGTGCAGATCGCTGTTTAAGCAACTCATCACAACGCCGAATAATCTTTCTTGCTTGTGATTCGTCTGCTTCACGAACTGCCCTGAATTCCGAGTTTCTATGTGTTTTCAACCATTTTTCTGCGCCTGATCTGCGTAACTGTAAATCCCGTAACTGCATTGGATTCAATAAGTTGCGGTCTCTTGACGCTGAACGTTTTACTTTCATATTTTCTGCTTGGTTCACTGATACAGTCATATATTTCCTGCCTCCCTTTTTATGAGGAGTGATATGAAGTATATACCCTCATACCACCCCTCATACCTATTTAACTTACAAGATGCCCGTATATGAATCTCCAGTTTATCCACCAACGATGGAACCTTGCGTATCCTACATACTTAGCCACCAGCGTATCGGAATCTTTGTCCTGATTGACTTCCATAGCCACTCTGTTGAACCAAAGTAGATATTTCTTCTGAAGGTTTGAATCTGACATAAACCAGTTATTGGAATCAGTAAGGAAATTCTTCCATACCG
>Ga0172380_10001498_pt1 | contig 39955 bp, 35 predicted proteins | sample Leawe162metaG_FD_119747 | JGI IMG/M metagenome (GOLD analysis project Ga0172380, IMG submission 119747) | Leachate microbial communities from a municipal landfill in Southern Ontario, Canada - Leachate well 162 metaG | ecosystem: Engineered > Solid waste > Landfill > Unclassified | place...
AGAATGCCAGCGGTAAAACCACCTTGCTCCGTCTGCTTCCAATTTTCTTTGGTGAAGCGCCGTCACGCGTTATTCAGAGCGACGACAACAATCACAATTTCGGCCGCCACTATTTTCCGACCACCGCGAGTTATGTTGTCTATGAGTATGACCGACGCGGCAGCAAGGTGCTATCCGTCATTCATCCAGACGGTCAGTCGGACGGTGTTGTCTATCGTTTCATAGATAGCCCTTACCGCCCCGATCTCTTTCGGGATGCTGGTGGGCCGGTGCAGTGCGGGGTCCTGACGCGCCATCTTGCCAAACTAGGAGTTTTTGAATCCAAGCCTCTTACCCTGACGGCCTACCGGAATATTCTTCACAACACAGCCGGGCGTGAATATCGTCAGCTGGCGTCTCGCTTCTCGTTTATCGGAAGCGGTGGGCAACTGACCCACATTGAGCGCGTGATCACAGCAATCTTGCAGCGGGCTACGACTTTCCATGACCTGAAGCGGATGATCGTCTCAACGATCCAGGACAGGCAAGAGGCGTTCTCCATGCGAACCGGAAAGCGGGAGTTGCTTCACTGGATTGCGGAGTACGAGGCGCACCATGCGGTGATGGAAAAGGCATCCGTCATGGATTCGCTTGAACGAGACGATGCTTTGCGCAGAACCCATGAAGAAGATTTTTCCCGTCTGCATGCTGGTCTGCATCTCTTGCATGACCACCTTCAAGCCTTAGTAATAGAGGGAGGGGTGCGGGAAAAGGAGTTGGCTGATGAACGAGAGCGCAAGGTTGTTCGTTACAACGAGCAACTGCAGGCACTTTTGGACAAGCTGACGGAGCAGAACTCAGCTTTCGGCGGTTTACGAAACACACTGTCCGACCTTGAGAAGCGGAGGAAGCGTTACGACGGAGACGGTGCAGTTGCCAAGGCGCTATTGGTTGATGCGATTCCCGCCAAGGAAGTTCGCTTCAAGGACTTATCAGACCAGGTGCGGGAGCTGGAAGGAACGGTTCGGTCAATTGCCGAGGTATTTGAGCGCATGGAGAACGACACTAGGCGTGCCGCAGCCGAAGAAATACACCGTTTTGAGGAACAGCGGACACAGACTGTTCAGGATGGCCAAAAAAAGAGCACAACTGCGTTCGAACAACAACGAGCCGAGTTGGGGGTGATGCGTGATCGACACCGTGAGGAAACAGAAGGGCAGGGTGAGGTAGTTTCTACGTTGTTGGTAGAGGAAGGTCGGCTCGATCTGCAGGTAAAAACTCCGGCCTGCGATCCAGAACTTGAGGCCATGGAGGTTGCCGAGCGAGAGCGCCAGACGGCAGCCAGTGAGGCACTTGAAGCCTTGCGAGATGCTACTGAAGCTTTGGAGAGAGCCTACAAAAAGTGCCAGGGTGAATTCGAGGATGCGGAAGAATTGGTGAATGGCAGCGAAATGGCTGTCGAAAAGATTGCCATCGAAATGCAGGGGTTGATCGATGCAGGCAATGCCGGAGAAAGCACGCTGCTTGGGTTTTTGCGGACCCACAAACCGGACTGGCACCTCAACATTGGGCGATTGCTGCCGGAAGAGACTTTGCTTCGCTCTGATCTTGCTCCCAGCTTGTCCGGTGGAGACGACCTGTATGGTGTTTCAATCGCGGTTGAGCATATAGCAGCCGGCCGATTGGTCAGCGAAGAGAGCATTCAGACCGAACTGCAGCGGCTGCGGGCGTTGATTGGAAAACGCAAGGATGTGCTAGAAGCCGACCGCAAGAGTCTTTCTGCCAAGGGCGTTGCCAGAGAGGCTGCAAAAAATGTTCTCAACGAACATGTGGCAAAAATCGTTCAGGCGAGGCAAGTAAAGCAGGAAGCTGATCGCCGAGTCCAGGTTGCCAGCGGACGGGTTGAGGCGGCTCGGGCATCGGTGAGACGCACGGCGACCGTGATGCTTGAGGATTGTCGTGCGAGGCTGCGGAAAGCGAAAAATGCGGCCGCCGACCAGAAACGCTTGCACGCTAATGAAATCAAGACGCTGGAGGCTGCGCATGCCCAACAGCACAAGGTCTTGAAGACTGAGCAGGAGATAGCGCTACAGGTGATCGCCATTGCCGTATCGAAAGTTGGCCAAGAACTGCAGTTGGCGCTACAGGCGATCGCCAAACAACGTGATGCCAGTCTTGCCGAGAAAGGCATCGACGTTTCCGTGTTGAACGAACTTCGCGAGCAGGTCAAAACGCTGGAAAATGAATTGAATGAGGCGCGGAGTTTAAGCAGCTATGTGCTCGAATACCGAACTTGGCTGGAGTCTTCCTGGAACAAGAAGGCAGAGTTCGAAGCTGCAGCGGCGGAAGCCGAGCGCTTGGTCAAAAACCTTAAAACGGAGCAAGAGAAGCTGTTGGTGGATCGAACTGATGACCTCAAAACACAGGACGATCTGATCAAGAAGGCAAAGACCGCGACGGACGCAGCTGATGCTGGCAGGCGATCTGCGGCTGCACAGATGCGCCAGCTTTGCAATTGGCCCAAGGATGCGGCAACGCTAGAGGCCGGGTTTGACCCGTCATTGTCAGTAGAGTCTTTGAATGAGCGAAGGCGAGAACTCCAGCGCAGCTACGACGAAATTCAGGTTCGCATCCGCAACGGTGTCGACAGTGTTCGCCGGGCCATGATGGCCTCAATTGGCACCGGACCTGAGCGTTTTCACAGCACTGCGCAACACTCAATCGGATTTCCGGTTCCAGCCCAGGAATATTTGTGGATCGAAGGGCTGCGGAGCTGGTTTAACCATGAGCATGCAAACAACCGGGCCAGCGTTATCCAGCTCGGAAAAACGATGGCGCTCAACATTTCAGCTTTCTGGACTGGATTGGGGCAATTCAAGAAAGACGTGGCGAACTTTGCCAGCGACCTGCGTGCGCATCTCCACCAAGGGAAACTCTTCGCCAATATTGCTGACGTCTCGGCTCTGATTACGACGGAGGTCGACAAACAAGGGTACTGGCAGGCGGTGGAAACGCTGCATTACGAGTACGAGGCATGGCACAGCCAGGGCGACAATAATCTGCCTCCACCTGGCTTCATCGACGCGGCTCGCGGCGTGGCAGCTGTAATTGGCGATGAAAAAGGGTTAGTTGCCGATCCTGTGGATTTGATCAGCCTGCAGATCACTGCCACGATCGATGGGGACGGGAACAAGGTTGCAAAGAACGAGACGGCGCTGGCACGGATGAGCAGCAATGGGCTGTCCTATGTGATTCTCTGCTTCATCTTGCTGGGTTTCATCAATCGGATACGCAGGAAAGAACCGGTACAGATTCCATTTGTGGTCGATGAACTTAAGGATCTGAGTCAGGCCAACGCAACGGCGCTGTTGAATCTGCTGGCGCGAAACCACGTTACCCTCATATCTGCTTTCCCGGACGTTGATCCAGATCTTGCCCCATTGTTTGCCCGGAATTACAAAATTCAGCCTGGCCGCATGTTGGCTACCGTGGTTCTCGAGGAAGAGGAGGATACCAATGTTTGAGAAAGCAACGCTGCGCCTTCTCGAAGGCCATTTCATCTGCGAGGCGAGTGTGCCGTCGCTATTCCGTTGGCTCAAGACCCCGGAAAACCATGAAGATGTTGATGGCTACCTGCACCGAATTGGCCGGCAGTTGGCGGAGACGCCGAACGGTCACGCTTATTACGCGACTTGGGCGAGGGTGGGGGAGGAGGAGCGTGCAGAAGCCAAACGGGTGATGACCACCATCAAGCAGACGATCCGCCCGGTGATCCAATTCCTGACGCTGTGCATGGACGCTACCGGTACCGATATGGGGCCCTCACCAGGAGATCGCGTTGACTACAGTGCGCTACTAAAGGCAGTTACTGAAAACCCGCATCTTCTCGAAAAGTTGAGAGAGTTTGCTGCTTTCGGCAAGGAATACACGGTTGGCGATGCTTCGCCAAAGGGCATGCTGGACAAGGTGATTCAACAGATGGAAAAAGCGGGCTATCTGGTCCTTCTGAACCGGGAGCAGGAGGCTTATCGCTTTACTGGGAAATTGGATTATTACTATCAGCTCCTCGACTTCCTGATCGAGAACGAGGCAGATATCAAGATTGATGATCCGGGTGAGCAGGAAGAGTCGCTGCCAGAAACGGGGAGGCTGCTTTGAGCGATCAGACGCCTGTGACGGTTCTGTTGGCCAAACTCAGCAGATGCAGCCCAACCATCAGTGCTGCCTACTTTGATACCAGGCTTCACCTGTCGGACGAGAACGCAAAGGATGTGGCCATGCTGCGGCAGTTCCGGCTGCTGTCGCCGGATATCCGTGATGCTTTTCGCCTGCGGGGCTCCTTCCGGCAGTTTCTTAATACTGCGCTGAGCACGGAACGCCTCTATGCCATCGGGGCGAATATCGGTGGCTATTTTGAACGTCTGAGCAAGTTGATAGAGGAGCATGCCTACGCCTTCCACGAGGGGCGGGATGTTGACTGCGAGCGCTACGAAACCGACATTCGGGAGGCTATCAGTGACATTGCGGACGCAGTAGACGACGATCTGACCATCCTTCAGGTACAGGTTGCCACGAAGTTTGCCGCGGTGGCTACTCTCGCGGAGAAGCGCCGCCAGAACGAGTTTTATCAGCAGCGCACTCAGGCACTGGTGGATCTCCTGGAGAATTTTCACTTCGCCGGCTTTGGCGAGCAATTGGCCGGAAATGAAGAATTGTTGATTTCTTTCCGTGCTCTTTTTGAAGATCGTTTGCCTGCCTTTCGTGAATCGCTCAAAGGAATCCTGCTGCAACTCAATCAGTATCTTTTCGAATTCCGGAAGGTGGAAGAACGAACCAAACGGCTGCGAGGTTTCGCTCTCTATCTGAGTCGTAACCCGGATTGGGTTTCAAGGGACTGGGATGACTCGGCGATTCCGCCGGAATGGGTACGTCTGGCGTATCCACTCGACATGGCTGCTTTTCCGGACAGTCGTCAGCCACAGAGTGAGGATCTGTTGCGTCAGATCGCGCTGACGATAGCCAGCACGGCAGGGGCACGTATCGAAAGGCGTCCACCTGGAACCCTCGATGAAGCCGAGCAAGAAGGACCGAAGGAGGTGGTCGTTTCATCGCCTCTTCGTAAGGCTGTTCGGGCTTTTTTGAAGGAGGCCTCCGTTGGCACCGGATGGATTTCTGCACGCGAGTGGTGGGTATCCCACCCCTCGCTTCTCGCTGGCATCAGAGAAGATATTTGGCTGCTGCGATTGCTTGCTGAAGGAGATTGGAAAGACCAGAGTTCAAAATGGAAAATTCAAGCGATATCCGACCAAGATCCTGAGTTTGACGGAAACATTTTCATCCGAGATGTTATGGCGTCCCACGCAGAGGCTCAGGAGTTTTCTGGTGTTTGATCAGCGAACTGCAGAATTCATGCAGCGAGTTGTCGCGCAGATGAAGGAGAGTGTTTCGCTTGGGGTGACCTCCCGACGGATTCATGAAGATTTTGCGCTTGGCAGCAGGAAGGGCAAGACCATCTATTTTTCGGTCAATGATCGGGAAGAGATGAAGATGCTTCTGATATCCAATGGTCACGCCATGGCACCAGTGGCAAAGGAGGGGCTATCCAGAAGCGACTTGCTGGCCTCCGGAGTGCCAAACGAGAAGGCGGGAGGTACCGCTGCGAAATCGGAAAGGGTCTCGGTGAAAGCACTTGCCGGACAACCTTTGCTATTGGGCGATGCCGTTAGCTTGCCAGAACAGTGTCATCTTGACGCGAACTGGCCGACGATTGCGCCTTCTGTCAGGCATGCATCGATTATGGTTGTCGAAAATTATGAGGTTTTCGATCAGGTGCATCGTGTTCGCTTCTCATTACCCGAAATCTACGGATCACCACTTGTGCTCTATCGCGGTGATCGGTATGAAAGTCGCAACGACAATGTACTGGCCTTCATTGAAGCGTGCGATCTTCCTGTGCTCGCGTTTGTCGACATTGATCCAATGGGATTGCTGATCGCGACCAGCTTGCCCAGGTTGGCCGGCATAGTAGCGCCAGAACGGGAGATAGTTGAGACGATACTCGAGTCACCGGCGACAGGTCGCCGAGATTTGTTTCAACAGCAATACTTCGTCGCAGGAGCTTCTTTGAATGCCCTCCCGTCGTCGCATTGTGCGCTTCCGCTTTGGTCAATGGTTAGCTGCCATCGTGCGGGGGTTGTACAGGAACGATGGATCGCTTCAGATGTGTGTTGCAAGGTATGGGTATGAATATTCCACTGGTCTGCACAAAGATTTTTTAACTCTTACGGTGTTGCTACTATGAACTGGCTTCCCACCCCACCTACTGACAGCCTTCACAAGTATGTTGCTCTAAACGGTCTCTGGTTCACATATGCCGTTTTGGCTTTTCTCGCAGTGATGCACTATCAAAATTTTGAACATCAGGAATTCAATAAGAATCAGTCGTGGCTTTTGTCGAAACAGGAATCTTTACGAAAGTTTGACGCGCGCTTAGCGAGTTTGTCCAAAGGGAAAAACTCTGAAAACATTATTCTTGGTATCAGTGACCATTTCACTCCGAGCGACGAGAAGGCCTTCCTTCAAAAGGCAGCCTCTCTGACTCGCGAAGACATCGCTGGGCTGACAGAGCAGACAAAAAAAGTGCCCGGTAATCTTTTTCTATTGGGAGCCTATTTCCGGATCGATATCATTTTTATGGTAATGGCGCTTGCCGCATGGCTATTCGCATACTGGGGTTTTCGAAACTGGATCAAATCTCAACGTGTGGCGGATGAGATTCAAAAGGTAGACCTTGAACTCAAGCGCCTACAACTTAAAAAGGCTAGCCGTGACCAATGACTGCTTGATCGCTTCTAGGAGCTTGGAAATCGGGAAATTTCGAATACCCATTGAAAAAATATATTTTGACGAAGTGGAGTAGGGGAGCAATAGCCATGTTTGGTTTTGGCCTTATGTGAAACTCCACACAAGGCCGATATGCAGACATTAGGGTAATGGCGTTACGCGAGCAAGGAGTGGGTCGATATTCTTTGCCCATTTTTCTTGCTTGTCGGCCAAAGCCGCCCTTCGTGGGATCGAAGAAATGTGGCGGTAATCGATGGCGACCGCTTCTGTGATCCACACCCTTGGCAACGCGGTAGCAATGAGAATACAAGTGGCTTGCTCAGGCAGTACCTGCCCAAGAGGATAAACCTCGATGGCTATTCACAAGCTCAACTCAATGCGATTGCGAGACAATTGAACCAAAGGCCGCGTAAAACACTCGGCTTCCATACAGCTGCTGAAATGTTCAGCGAATGTGTTGCATCCACCGGTTGAATCCGCAGGCCAAAGCTGACTTTCCAAGGTGCAGCTGGCCGTGACCGCTTTACACAAAAATCCGGACACACTCACTCCTGCCGTCAAAGTCTGGATGGGATGTCATTGGGGAATTTTCAGCGTTTCTTGGCGAACAGTTTTCTCGCGCTGTTCTGCGACATTAGGCTGCGTTTGGAAAAAGTGGCACCCACTGAAAATTTCGGTTTGCACCAGTGGTTGAGTCTGGTCGGCGTGGCACCTTGCCTGGGCACCAAAATAACGGTAGCGTCACTTTGGGGATGGAGAAAGGAAAGGCTAAAGCAAATCCTAGGTTGCTAGCCCCTAATGCTACGCGGTCTAAGGCGTCTGCCGAGACGGTCTTTCCCTTTGTGCTCCAGTAGTGGCTCCACAAATTTCGCCCGACCTCATCGCAAAGTGTTGTGGCTAAAGCTACATCTCCGAACCACCTAGTGTCCTGAAATATTCTCTGCTGAACAGAGTCTCTCTCGACTTTTCCATCGGCTGAAAAGAGTGTTCCTGCTACAAGGCGTTGTTCCCCAATGGCGGATAGTGCCTTGATTGTTTCGGTCGCTTTAATTTCTATTTGATTCAAACCTAGTTTTATTAGATTTTTCTGGAGCCAATTGACTCCCAAGTCGGTAGCGACCGCGAAGCGTATTTCAATGGGATGCTTTTGAAGGACCGAAATATCAGCGAGTTTGTCGCATTTTGGGCTCGCTGACATTCCCATTAGGCTTTCAAATATTCCTACCCATTCTGTGCCTGAAAATAAGCCATCCTCATAGATGACAATTTTTTCATCAGGCTTTAGGGGGGCACGTATTAGGTCGTCGAAATTGTGCACAGTGCCGCTGTTTTGCATTACGCCTTTTTTGAGTAAGCCCGAAATGGCATCGGCGCTTTTCCCATTTTCATAGCGCATGACGCAATGTAGGCCAGGGGCGGAGTTCTTAAAACATTTAGTAAGCGCAGGGCGAGTTCGACCCTCTAAGCACCGCAGCAACATTTCGCCGATTTTCTTAGCTTCGCTATGCTCAAGCCGTTGAAATTGCCCAAGCCATTGGGAGACACGCTCTTCGTGCCAATTTGCTTCATCGGATTCTGGATAATCCCAATCTTTAAGAATGTTTTCGGCATGTTTCCGCCAATCGGCATTGATTTCCTGTAAGGCCGGTCGCAAATATTTTTGTAGAAATGCCTCTAGATTTCCAGAGGGTCTGATCACACTGTGGAATTCAGGTAGGCCGCTTTGGTCGAAACGGATGTCGTTTCTTAGTAAATAGAGGGACGTCTCTTCGACGGGGCGAAGTGTTTCCTTTAGGCGTGCTCGGACCTCTGTGGAGTTACGACGGTCACGTACAGTCACCAACCGTATATTTTTGTGTTGTTGCTTCCAGTCAGTGCCTGCGAATGTATCGAGACGAGTCTTCAGCAGGGCAATATCGCCTTCTTCGCCGATAAAAATGAGTCGCATAGGTTAGCGGGTGGTGAGGAGCGTATTGGCAACTAATCCCAATGGAAGGTTTAGGGCAAGAAGCTGCTCTACCGTCATGCCATCAATTGCTGCTTTGGCAATCTTCCTCAGTAGAGCGGTATGTTGGTCTTGAGAGATGGCATGCAAAACAGGAGATGGGCGATTTGATGCAACTTGTTTTGTCGCTGCTTTACGCCCGCGGGATTCCGCCAATTGTTCGACAAGTATTTGAACTGTTTCTGTAGGCAGCCCCAAGCTTAGTAGCCGCAGTCGGAATTGCTCAATGATGTAATTGATGCGCTGTTCTTCCAATTTCCGGGTTACGGCAAAGCATCCGGTTTTTCGAAGAAAGTTAAGTGTAGCGGCCCATTGAGACGGATTGTCCGCAATCATTGCGTCGATGTGTGAGCGGATATCGTCCGGAATCTCTTCAGTACAAAGGCGCCATGCCTTCGGCAGAAGTTCAGTGTATTCATCTGTAGTGATGCGTGGCAGTTCCAACTCGCCGGTGGCTATGCTGGTTCTTGTGTGCCTAGTGAAGAGCTTATTATCTCGAACAAATATTGAGCCTGTGCGACTGGGATTGCTGAACAAAACCCATAAGTCTCTATCTGCGCCAGACAGTTCGCGTTCGTCCTTGGACGGCGTATTGGCATCGTCCTGGAACAGGCGGTTGCGATAAATATCATTGCCGCCTTGTTTGCCTATATGCTCAAGCAAGTCTGACAGCTGAGCGTCAACAAGAGCGCGTAGCGTGCCGAATTCAGTCTTGAAGTCCCATTGCGGAAAAGTTCGCTTAAGAAAAAATCCCAAGCGGCTACCTAAAATTTCACGGCTTCCAGCCAGGAAACCAATGACCACTTCCTTCAGGTTGTCAGGCATATTCTTCTCTTAGCAGTAGAACCCACAATGACAAAGCCCCCGCCTCTTTATGAGTGGGGGCTTTGAAGCTAGCCAAGGGCCTAAGAATTGGTAGCTTGTATTCAACAATCGGTGAGCGACAAGAATCTAGGAATTGCCGAACGCTGACAGGCGTCTGGTGGTGCTGTATCTGTCTTAGCTTGCAAGCAGTGAATGCCTTGTCCCACAACCCTCAGTTCCTTAGCGATTGCGCACAGGGAATGCATGAGAGCCAAGCACATTTTTATTCTACTCCCGGTTTACTGACAGTGCAATAAACGGTTAGCAGACTCATTCGTCATGCGGCTTGGATGGAAGGTTGGCAGCCATACACAAAATCTCGGACACATCCGATTGTGGCCTGTTCCGCCCTGTAGCGCCTGTTAACGCTCCTTGTTTGCTTGTGAAAGGACGGAAGCAGCAAGTTCTTTCGTAGTGGCAGAGTATTTTTCGCTGGTTAGTACCCGTGAGGCGACCTTCTCCATTTCAGCCCCGGTTTGACGGGTATTTCCCCGTTGGGAAAGAGTCGATGCAGCAAGGCTCTTCGCAATCTGGGATGAGCTACTGTTCGACAAGGCAGCTGCAGCCAATGAAGCAACCCGGCTTGATGTCTGTTTCGTATTCTTTGCCATGTTCAGTTTCCCTTAAATGGTTTCGGTGCTGGCAGCAGTAACCGTCTTTTCGAACTCCATAACTTCGGCGACTGCGTATGCAATATGGTGATTTGTGTCTATGGCAATCCATGTTGTTGAATTACCTGGCGTGCCTTGCCCCAAACTACACTGAAGAATCTGGGAATCTCCCCAACCGAATTCCGGGCCAAGATAGTGTTGGGACTCAACGAGCTTTTTGGCGAGGTCATACATTTGACCTCCCTTAGCACCGATCTGAACCGAATGGCCGCGCACGATAAAAAAGTGTTTATCGATGGTGTGCCTGATTTTTCCGTTGGTATGAGGGGACACCACGTCTTCGCCGGTATTCGGGCTACGCACTCCATAGTCACCAAACAGCCAATTGATATGTGGATACTGAGTTCGCAGCATTTGCCACAACAACATTTCCTTCCGCAGAACCTTGCCGGTTGAATTCGGCTTCTTGACCGCACCGTCGATAGTTGGCGGTAGGGAACAACCTGCGGTGGCAATCCGCCCAAACCCGAAGGAATCAAGTTGCTCTACGATCTGAGCGCCTTGGTCAAGAATGTCCTCAATGGACGCGTGGCTGATGTCCCCAAAATCAAGTAATACGGCGCATCGGCTTGGATCAATTTGAAGGTCGTCAAGAATCGTGGTGAGTTGTTCCTCGAAAAACTCTGGTTCTGCGGCATCTTCAATTGCATGGCTATCTAGCCGTAGGCAATAGTAGTCTTTTGGGGAAAGCTCGAGCTGCATCATCGCCGCTCTGTATTGCGTACTATCCCACCGGTCATATCCAATAACCGGGATTGCCTTGACGCCCAATGAAGCCAGTTTCCCGTAGATGTACGGAATGACATGTTCCCCTGTTTCCGTGGCCGAATTGGGAGGCCACTGGTACGCATCTACAAGGGCGCTGCTTCCCTTTCGGACTTTGGCAATGCTCTCTGCAACTTCGTCCAAGTAGGCGCAGGTGACTGCTGACGTTTCGGAGAAACGCTTCGCTTGTCTGGTTCGCTCACTCAATCTCCCCACATCGAACAGAGGCAAAACCTTCGCTGAAACTGAGGTCTTTGAGTTCGCCAAGGCCTTCAATTCACCTGGTTTGGCCTTGAGAATAGGGAGATATTTGGGAGCCATTTCAGACCTCTACTTCGCCACTGGTTAAGGAAAACATTGAGCGAACCTGATTTAGTCCAATCAGGTCGCCAAATACTCGGTAGTTCCCAGTTTCACGCCTCAGCCTGCCCGCGATTACCGATGGGTGGATTTTGAGTTCTCTGGAGAGTCTGTCGATTGATTCTTTGCTTGGCGCTATGAATGCATCACTGCGTTTCCAAAGCATCCTCGGGATAAACGCTTCTTTCGCCAAACGGTTGGCTTCCGCCTCGCGCCGATCCTCTGACGATGTATCAAGATCATCTAGAAATGCTTCATCTGTTCCTACATGCTTCCATAAGTGGGCAACCTCATGGAGAAGCGTGAACCAGAAGTTGTCTAGGCGATCATGTCTAAGGGTGATTCCAACAATTGGCGTGCCATCAATGTCGTTCAACGCTGCGCCATCCAACAGCGTTCCCTTGAGATGCGGCTCTATCACAACGGCAATGCCATGTTTCTCAAGATACTCGACCGCCAAAAGTGGTCCGCGATCAGACCAGCTTAATTGTGCAAGCTCACGAAGAAATCCCGCGGAAAGAATAGATTTATCGAAGATTCCAAGGGTTGATTTTTTAGCTCGGGCCTTTTGAATGACACGAGCTAGCCATGCGTACAAGGCATACTGGGTTGTAGGCGAGTTGGCTTCCCCTGCCAGAGTTCTACGAAATGATGCAGCCCCAAATTGGAGGCCTGCGTCAGCGATGAAACTCTTGACCACATCCTCCACCGCGGTCTTCGATTTTGTAGCCAAGCTCTCTAACCAACCTCTTTTTGCCATCTCCCTGATAGGGAACTTGGACCAGTCAATTTCACCTTTTCGTTCGGTTGATTCCGTGGTTGCCAACCCGATCAGCGTATCCGCAGACAGCCCTAAACCAAGAGAAAGGGCGCGAATCATCTGGACGGTCAAAGGACGCTTCCGACCAAGCACCTCAGAAACGCGACTGCTCGTGCCGAAGTAGGGAACCAAATCGGCGCGCTTTAGGCCTTTCTCTTCCATCCGAAAAAGAATGGCATCAATAGGATCCGGTGCCTCTACCGGGAATTTCGTGTTTTCATAAGCCTCAAGCAGCACCGTCAATAATTCCAGACGATCACATTGCTTTGCATCTAGCGCTCCTCCGAGGGCCATCAAGGACTGTACTTCTTCGAGGTAGCGGTGATACTGCTCCTCGGTTCTGATTACTTTAGCTTCCATAAGAACCATTCGTATCTTCAAGTGCCGTGATGAGCGCTACTCCCTGCGGAAACGCAACCAGCAGAGAAATTGCCTGAGCGCACCCATTGACGGGGAACAGGAATCGCCCGTCCTCCATCTGTTTCACGTTCGGAAACTGAGCCCCCAACTCCGCAGGGTGCTTCCAATTTGCATTTGCCACTTCTGCTGCCCAGCTTTGAACCCATTTCTTCACTCGCTCTTCGGCGTTGCTGAGACAGCAGAGTTTTTCTCGTCCAATTAGGCGCATAAAAACTCCCAAGTTGGGAGAATAATGAATTGTTTATCAGATACTGTCAACCTCCCAAATTGGGAAAATAAAAGCCCTCAAGTTGGCGGGCTGATGAGTGTGGTCTGGAAGGCTAGCTCTAGCGATCTGGCGGCGAGAACGTTTCCCAACAGGTAGGGCACGGAGCTGTGGTATCTCAGATTTAGAAGCTTTCATCCTCAGTCTCAAAATGGCAATGGCCGGTCTGTACTCAGAACCGGCCACTTTCATTGAGGGCGCCACCGACCGCTTTGGCCGAGGACCGAAAGTTGGCTTTTGCTGATGTTTGTCTTAATTTAAAGTGCCGTCCGCTTAGAGACTTCAGATTCGTCTACGCTGGAGCTTCTGTCAAAGCAATTTGCATCAAGGCAGTATCCGATTTGGCTGATCGAGCCAAGGGAGATGAATTTCAGTCCTATTGCAGCCACATGAGCGCACTTGTCGGCCTTGGAGTGGTCGAAGGTACTTCGGTCGGTGAAACGTTGCTCAGACGCCACTAATTAAACATTCAAATGACGTTCAGTTCTGGGGCACCTTCGGCGGCGATGTGCTGTTTACCTGCCGTTTAGGCTAAAAATTACTTTGAGCGGCAGCTTCACTTTTCCGCAAACTCACTCAACTAATTTCAAGCCTCTAGCTGCATTGTTTGTAGATAGGCGGGGGCGAGCGCACGCAATCCGTAGACCTAGGAGGACTGTGACTCTGATGCTGATCAGCCTTGGCTGAGGGTTGCCTGATATTGCGTGATTACATTTTATGGAATCACCTTCTTATGCCCGATCTCACAGGCCCGGTTTCATATCCAATTCCCTGTCACCCAATCGACCAGATTTGGTGTGAATTCTGGAAATACTTGCATGCCATTGGCTTCCGATACCAACTCCGCGATAACCGCCGGTGGCCGCCTGTTCTGACGCTCGAGTGCGTACCTGATATTAGAGCGCATTGCCGAGAGTTCCAGTGGCCCCGGCATTAATTCGGCAGCCGTGTCCTTCGCCATGCAACAGTTTTCGTACGTTCCGCTTGGCGTATCGCACCCACATTGCTCATTCGGTTGAAACTCGTACACGCGTTCCAAGCGGCGCTCGGCACTTTGCGGTCCGGGCCAATGCCCGCGTACATGAAGGTGCAAGTGGCGGAATGCCCACATAGCATAAAGGTCTGCCAACGTAATCAAGGATCCACCAAACTGCCAAGTGCCATCCCGTCCGTCGAATGCACAAATTGAGCCGTCTCCATAGTTGGTGTGCCGATCCCCGATCCAGCGAACGCTGACATCTCCTGCCTCCCAGAATCCCCAAGCACTTACTTGGCGCAGCGACGTATTGAGGGCAACGAGAAATTTTGCACGGTAGCCCAGGCCATGCAAAACGGCACACGGTATCTGAAGCCAGACGCCGTATGCCTGATGGTAGGACTGGGTTCCCGGGTACGCTCGTTTTAGGGTGTCAATTTCGTCCTCCAAATCAGCGGTTGTGCATGCGACCTGTGCGGCAGACCCGGACGTCCCGGGGGCTCCGGATGCTGCGGATGCTGCGGATGCTGCGGATGCTGCGGATGTTCCGGTGGTGCGGGGTGGTTCGGTTTGTCTTGATTGCTGGCCATAATGGCCCCTTTCTTTCCCGAGAACTGGGGCAATGGGACGCGCACCGGGAATCAACACGCCACCATCGAGGATGTTCGGAAAGATGCCTTGATCAAAGTCCTGGCCGATAATCTGAATATGCCGTTTAACTTCCAGTTCCATGATTTTTTGCTCCGTAAATCCTGACGTCAGTGTGCCTGTTCCTGATATTGCAAGAAGTAGAAATCCCTGAAATGATGATCAGGATGTCTGCATTTTTTGCCAGTCACTTGGGGAGTTCTGCAAAAGTGGACAGAACTCCCCAACGGGCTGCAAAACTCGACACAATCAAGGTTTAAGACGAAGAGACATCAGTATCTATGGCTAGGCTACGCTGCTTGATCATCGACGACGAAGCGGATGCACGAAAGGTTTTCCGTGAGGCTGTTTTGGCAGCGTGCCGAGACATGGAAATCGAGGAGGCTGGAACGCCCGGCGAGGCAGAGGTCGCCATCCGTTCTGGAAAATATGCGATCGCGTTGGTCGATTGCAACCTTAAGGGGGCGACTACCGGAAATTTCGAGGGACTCGGGTTCGCCCGCGATTTGTCAGCCTCGGGTTGCGACGTGATCGTAATTTCTGGCATGCCACAGCGAGAGCTTGCAACGCTTGCGGACGACGTGGCTAAGGCTGCATTCATGCAAAAACCGGTGAAGCATGCAGAATTGGTGGTTGCGGTTACGCGCACGCTGCGAAGCCGAGAAGAGCGCCCACCCTGTCGTAGTGAATTACCACTTGGCCTAGAGTTTGATCCGAACAACTTGCGCATCGTGTTATGGATGGGCCACCGGGTGGCAGTATCGCCCACCCTCTACAACCTTGTTCAGCGCTTGGCGCGCAATCACGGAAAGCTGGTTCCCCACACAGAACTTTTGAAGTGTCTAACCTCGGGGCAAATGGCGGATCTGCATTCGCAGATACGACACCTCAAAGGGGCCTTTCGGGCCGTAGACGCAGAATTTTCTGCAATAGAAAGCATATCCGGTCGTGGCTATCTCTGGACGTCCTAAACTCGGTCGTTGGCGAGCCAGCGGGTTCCCGCACAGACTTTGGCAGGTGCGCTGGGTCCGGCGGGGCATTCAGTATTTGTGGCGCAACAATTTGACGCTTGGGTTGGGCCTATCTGCTTTTGCCGTATATGCCTTTCTCGTTTTTGCGTTGGTCACCATTTACCGGGATATCGGCGCCAGCGATGATAAATTTATCCGAGATGCCCTACGTAGTGAGCTCTATGATTTTCTGCTGATCACGGGCCGTGAGATAGACGGGACCTCGATTCTTGACAACCCTCGAGATTTCTCTGTCATGAGGCGGGAGCCGTCCGTGGTCGCGCTTCGGAAATCCTTCTTTACCTACCCACTGACCAAGGCAAATGCACGAAGCTTTCGTCTGGCTAATGTGCGGATCGACCTGCCGCGCGGTTGCTTGTTGGAATTCCCACTGGAAACCTCGGGCGAGGCTGAGCCCCTTGGTGTTCAGGCGATCCAAGCCTGTTTTGCGATTGTTCCGAACGACACTAGCGGGAACTACGTGTATTTTGCCCTGCGATACCCCAGCACAGGGGTAGTCCCCCACCGGCCAGGTCAGCCTTTGACAGGGGATGGGGTGGAACTCCGGTTCAGTAAGGAAGGTTACCCTGAAAAACGGGTTCGAATTGTCTACGAAGGCGTCACCGGGCTACCGCCCTCGCGCAATCTCCCTGGTCGCTACGATGGGGTGTTCAATCTTGTCGCTTTCCCGGATGAAGCCAGCCGACCTTCTACGTTTGTCGGTGGCCAAGCGATTCAGAGAATTGAAGAAGGGGATACCTCGACGACAATGACAGTTCTCGGCCGTATCGATGGCAGCCTGCTTGGCTTACCAATGGGAGCGGGAACGAACGATGAATTCCAGGCAATGGCGCGTACCCTGAAGCTTGGGTTTGGTGTTCTGCGCAGTGGCCGTAATCCGTTCGTGGTTATGCCAGAGACCAAGGGGGTGGCCAAAGCATCCTTGGAACAAGCGTACCGGACCAGTGTTCGTGAAAATGCACAGCTTACGATCAAGTTGCCCGGCACAAATGAGATCTGGTGGACCTCTTCGATTGTTACCCAGGTAGAACTGCGAGAAGGGGCGTCATCCCTGGAGCGGCTGGGTAATAGCCTCCTTGCGCTGGTGACCAATAGAGGCGAGCGACCGTCAGTAACAAAAGATGTGCCTATCCCCGGAAAAGAAAATGCGGAGGCCACGCTTTCCTTACGTAAAGCCCACATCCCCGAACTGGCTTCCCTTGCGATTGGCCTTTTAATTGCGGCCCTTTTCGGACTCTCCCTGATGGTGGGGCTCCTTTGGCGTACCTTCGTTCGCCTAACTCAGCTTACCCGGGAAGCCTACGGCATTACCAAAATCCCGCCAGTGCCCAAGCTGAAGGGGGCATACAAGAGTCGTCACAGTCAGATCGGAACCCTGTGGCGCGCAGTCAGCGTCTTGCTGCGGCGAGAGATACGTCGGTTGAGGGAGCTTCACACCGAGGCCGCTGAACACGCTAGGACATCGCAGCGAGAACGGGATGCCTTGCGCTGGATTGGTCATCGTATCCGGAATCCTCTTCAATCCCTTTTGGAACAGAAAGGGATGCCAGACGAGGCCAGCAGACAGATAGCAGCGCTCCAGCGTGCTATGGACGGGCTTGACCGGTTAAGCGACATCGACGATAGCGCCAAAGTAGTCCTCCGGCATGCCACGTCGCTCGATATTGCCAAAGCCCTGCGCGGGTATGCCGAGGCAAAAAATTCGCCCCCGGACAATCCCATTGAGTACTCAGGTCAGGCTGCGGGAGTGTTCGTTCTGTTTGAGGATGTCGCCTTGGAGGAAATCCTGGATACTTTGATCGAGAACGCCGTTCGCCATCGGCGCCCTTGGACTCCGATCGTCATTTCCCTCGAAGTGCATGAACACTCCAGTCAGGCGACACCAATGGTTACCGTCCGAGTATTTAACGATGGCGATCCATTTGAGGAGCCAGATCGGGCCTTTGAAAGCGGATACACCAAAGGGGCGCACGGCGGCCAAGGGCTTGGACTTTATATGGTGAAAGCCTACTGCACACATTGCAATGGTGATGCCTTCGCTGAAAATACGAAGGAAGGGGCAGCAGTGGTGCTTCAGTTGCCCATGCTACAAATTAACGCGTTTGGCGTGAGTCCGACTGTTACCTGAAATGCGAACAGGTCATTCAACCAAGATTTAACAGAGACGTCTGTAGTCAGGACGTTCGTGCCGTCTACCGCCAACTGCAAAGGCCGAGTAACGGCCATATGAGTACTAAACGCTAAATCTTGCGTTGTTCCGTTGCGGTAGCTCATTTGGATTTCATATCGGCAAAGCTGCGCCGTTTGAAGGAAGAGGCCGAATCTTCAGCTGTCAGCAGCAAGCGCCACTTCTAGACGCTTCAACCCATCGCCTACAGCCTTAATCAACTCTTCCGATTCGGGTGTATTGGCTTCCTGGCCGTAGGCCCAGGCGCAGAACGAAGCCATGAGAGACGCGCGCTCTACGGAAAGTGATTTTTGAAATAAACCACCTTCAATTATTGGGATCAGGGCCGCAGCAGCTCGAAGCCGGTTTAATTCCGGGGTTGTAGTAGGTGTAAATTTTGGCATCGCAAGATTTTATCATCGGCGAGGGAGCAAAAAAGAGCCTAGTCGTTGGAAGCCGACTCACTAAGAGTTGTTCCGTTCTTGACCAAGTTGTAGTGCTGCACTACATTGGCCCACTACTGCATTTGTCATGCTCAACAGAAGTTGTAATTAATTTTCAGCAATATGGGCCCGAAATAGTCCGTAGGTCAAAACGGGCGAATTGAGGAATTGAAGTGACCGATGTTTGGGCTAGAAATGGGCCATGGCCCAAAAATGAAAAAGCCCCGCAAGTCGAAAAACTTGCAGGGCCTTGTGTTTCTTGGCTCCTCGACCTGGGCTCGAACCAGGGACCTACGGATTAACAGTCCGGCGCTCTACCAACTGAGCTATCGAGGAATTGGGAAGCGCGCATAATAGACATCCAGCGATGATCCGTCAACTTTTTTGATAAAAATGGACGCAAATCTAATCTACGAAAAAACGGCTGCTGGTGAGGAGGCTGTCAGGCAGCGTACTCGTGTCGTCCAGCGCAATACGCGCATGGTGCTGATCCTTGTCGACAGCAAATCGACCGTCGGCGAATTGTGTGAAAGAACGGGTAACGCCCAGTTGGTCGAAGCAGCACTGATGGATCTTGAGCGTGATGGCTTGGTCGTCCCGAAGTTGGCGCAGGATTCGGTTTGGGAGCAGAGCAAGAAACTTGCGGAAGAAATCAAGGCGGCTGCCATCAATCGGCTTGGGCGGAATGAGAGCCCGCCGGAAAAAATAGCGGAACCGTTGCCGGAAATTATTCCCGACCACAACGTACCGCCGCCCTTCTCGATTGCACCCGTATCGGTGTTTCCAAAGTCAATCATGCCTGGCCAGCTCTCCGGGTCAGGAGCGCCATTTTCGACCTTCGGTAGCTCGTCTCCGGTAGCGCCATTTTCAACCTTTGGTGGTGCACCGTCGGTGGTGCCGCCACCAATCCAGCCAGTGCAGATCGAGGCACAGAAAGAAAGTTTTTCTGACCGAATCTCCCGCTTGTTCTCGGGCAAGGCAAAGGCTGATGATCAACCGATCAAGCCAATTCAGCGCGGTGCGCGACGTGCTCCTGTCTCGCTGCCATTAGCCATCACGGCCGGCGTGATTGTTGTGTTGGCCATGATTGGGCTGACCTTCATTTTCTACCCCTACGACAGCCATCGGCCGCAGTTCGAGACGGCATTGAGTCGCCTGCTTGGGCAACCTGTCCACATTGGCGAGGTCCGTGCCGTATTCTCGCCGCGCCCGGCAATTGCGCTGGAGCGCGTAACGGGCGAGGAGGGCGGCGGCGTCCAGGTGGCCCGCATCCACCTTGTGCCGGAAGTCTTCTCCCTGTTTGGCGCGCATCCGGTTTTCTCGGCTGTTGAAATCGACGCCGCACACCTGCAGGCAAAGGCCTTGGCTGGCCTGCCTGGGGCCCTGTCCAAGGCAATGACCCCAGGGGGGCCAGCAACCGTCAGAGTGCTCCGTCTGAATCAACTGTCGGCCGATGTCCTCGGCCTGACGCTGACGGATCTTCAGTCGGAAATTCGTCTTGATGATGCTGGGAAAAATTTGCCGCTTACCTTCAACAGTAGCGACCGTTCACTGAAAATCATCTTCAAGTCGCAACCGGGCGGATTTGTTGCCGAATTCGAGGCCATCGGCTGGCAGCCTGAGGCGGAGTCGCGTTTCCGCTTTGACTCGTTGCAGGGCGTAGCGCAATGGGACGGCGCGGCGCTCAAGATACGTTCGCTGGATGCACGAATTTTTGACGGTGCGATTCTCGGTGAGCTGGATTTTGGCGCCGGGCAGAATCTGCTGCTGTCGGGCGACATCAGCGTCAAACATATGAGCCTGGAACGCCTGGGCGGTGCACTGGGATACGGCAGGCAGTTTGAAGGCGAACTGGCGGGAACAATGACATTTTCGGCAGGAGCGCCGGCTTGGCGCGATGTGTTGGCCGCAGCCAGCGGCGATGGAACATTCTTGGTGCACCGAGGCGTCCTCGGCGGCTTTGATCTCGTTGAAGCCATGCGGCGAGGGAAAGGCACGGTGCAGGGGGGGGCAACACGCTACGAGCAGATGAGCGGGCGTCTGGCAATTTCGCAGGAATCGGTGCGCTTTGTCGATTTGGCATTGGCCTCCGGGCTGCTGCGTTCCGGAGGGTATCTGGAAGTCGCGCGCAACGACAAGCTGGGAGGTCGCTTCGACGTTGAGATGCGGGGGTCAGCGAATGTCATCCGCATGCCATTGGCCGTCAGCGGCTCAATGAAGAGCCCTGTTCTGCAAGGGACACGCTAGCACTTGACCATAGGTAGTACAAAAAAACGCCGGCATTAGCCGGCGTTTTTCATGTGGTCTTTTTTCTACCGAAAGGCCGTTTGCCTCAGAGTACTTTGGCGATTGCGTCGGCCACATAGCCAACGTTCTTGGTGTTCAAGGCAGCAAGACAGATACGACCGGTGGACACCGCATAGATGCCGAAATCGTTCTTCAGCACCTCAACCTGCGCCGCCGATAGCCCCGTGTAGGAGAACATGCCGCGCTGCTTGATGACGAAAGAGAAGTCCTGAGCAACCCCGGCGGCCTTGATGGCATCAACGAGGCCGGTGCGCATGGCGCGGATGCGGTCGCGCATGCCAGCGAGCTCGGTTTCCCACTGCTGGCGCAGTTCCGGCGTCGACAGCACGGCCGCCACCAGTGCGCCGCCATGGATCGGCGGGTTGGAGTAGTTGGTGCGGATGACGCGCTTGACCTGCGACATGACGCGGGCCGATTCATCCTTGCCGGCGGTGACGATAGACAGGGCGCCGACACGCTCGCCGTAGAGCGAGAAGCTCTTGGAGAAGGAGCTGGACACGAAGAACTGCAGACCGGAGGCGGAGAAGGCGCGCACAGCCACGGCGTCGGCATCGATGCCGTCGGCAAAGCCCTGGTAGGCCATGTCGAGGAAGGGCACCAGACCACGGGCGCGGCACAACTCGACGACTTCCTGCCATTGCGCGTCGGAGAGGTCGGCACCGGTCGGGTTGTGGCAGCAGGCGTGCAGGATGATGACCGAACCGGCGGCGAGGCCGTTCAGGCAGGCCTTCATGCCGTCGAAGTTCACGCCACGGGTGGCGGCGTCGTAGTAGGGGTAGTTCTCGACGACGAAGCCGGCCGACTCGAACAGTGCGCGGTGGTTTTCCCACGACGGGTCGCTGATGTAGACCTTGGCGTTCGGGTTCAGACGCTTGAGGTAATCGGCGCCGATCTTCAGGGCGCCGGTGCCGCCGAGGGCCTGGGCGGTGATGACCTGGCCGTTGGCGAGGAGGGCGGAGTCCTTGCCGAAAAGCAGGTTCTGCACGGCCTGGTTGTAGGCCGGAGCACCTTCGATCGGCTGGTAGCCGCGCGGCAGCGCAGCCTTGACGCGTGCGTCTTCGGCTGCCTTGACGGCGGCGAGCAGCGGGATCTTGCCGTTGTCGTCGAAATAGACGCCAACGCCGAGGTTGACCTTGGTGGTGCGCGTATCTGCGTTGAACGACTCGTTCAGGCCAAGAATCGGATCGCGGGGAGCCATCTCCACCGCAGCAAAGATCGAAGAACTCATATGCCACTCCATGGGATAATCGGGTATGCCCCAGAGCCAAACGGCCGGGGCTTGATGCAGTGCAAAATTCTATCATGACCGCACCAGAGAAAACGCCCCAGATCGTTACCTTCCCCGGCAGTCCTTATCGGCTCCATCAGCCATTTTTGCCGGCCGGGGATCAGCCGGAAGCCATTCGTCTGCTGGCCGAAGGGCTGGGCGACGGCCTGTCGTTCCAGACCTTGCTCGGCGTGACCGGCTCCGGCAAGACCTACACCATGGCCAACGTCATCGCTCGTACCGGCCGGCCAGCGTTGATCATGGCGCCGAACAAGACGCTGGCGGCGCAGCTTTATTCCGAGTTCAAGGAGTTCTTTCCCGAAAACGCCGTCGAGTATTTCGTTTCCTACTACGACTACTACCAGCCGGAAGCCTATGTGCCGGCGCGCGACCTGTTCATCGAGAAGGACAGCGCGATCAATGAACACATCGAGCAGATGCGTCTGTCGGCAACCAAGAGTCTGCTTGAGCGCGAGGACTGCATCATCGTGGCCACGGTGTCCTGCATCTACGGTATCGGCGACAAGGAGGACTATGCCCGCATGGTGCTGACCATGCGCGTCGGCGACCGCATGGACCAGCGCGCCATCGTCCGCCGCCTGACCGAGATGCAGTACGAGCGCAACGATATCGACTTCAGTCGCGGTTCCTTCCGCGTGCGCGGCGATGTGATCGATATTTTCCCGGCCGAGCATGCTGAACACGCAGTGCGGATTTCGTTGTTCGACGACGAAATCGAGGGGCTGCAGATGTTCGATCCGCTGACTGGGCATCTGCAGCAAAAACTTCTGCGCTTCACCGTTTTTCCTTCCAGCCACTACGTCACGCCGCGCGATACCGTGGTCCGCGCGCTGGAAGCGATCAAAGTCGAGTTGCGCGAGCGGATCGAATTTTTTCACAAGAACCAGCGCCTGGTTGAGGCGCAACGGATCGAGCAGCGCACGCGGTTTGACATCGAGATGCTTGACCAGCTCGGCTTCTGTAAGGGTATCGAAAACTACTCGCGGCACTTCTCCGGGCGTCAGCCCGGCGACCCGCCGCCGACGCTGATCGACTACCTGCCGGCCAACGCCATCATGTTCATCGACGAGTCGCACGTGACCATCGGCCAGACTGGCGGCATGTACAAGGGCGACCGCTCGCGCAAGGAAAATCTGGTGAACTACGGTTTTCGCCTGCCGTCAGCGCTGGACAACCGGCCGCTAAAATTCGATGAGTTCGAACGCATGATGCGGCAGACGGTGTTCGTTTCGGCAACGCCGGCGGCCTATGAGCAGGAGCATCAGGGTCAAGTGGTGGAGCAGGTCGTGCGTCCGACGGGCCTTGTTGATCCGGAAATCAAGGTCAAGCCCGCGTCGACACAGGTCGATGATCTGCTGTCGGAGATCAAAAAACGTACCGCTGTTGGCGAACGTGTTCTGGTGACGACGCTGACCAAGCGCATGTCCGAGGATTTGACAGACTACCTGGGCGAGAACGGCGTGCGCGTACGCTACCTGCACTCCGACATCGACACCGTCGAGCGCGTGGAAATCATCCGTGACCTGCGCCTGGGCGAGTTTGACGTGCTGGTTGGCATCAACCTGTTGCGCGAAGGCCTGGATATTCCGGAAGTTTCGCTGGTGGCGATCCTCGATGCCGACAAGGAAGGTTTCCTGCGTTCCGAACGTTCGCTGATCCAGACCATTGGGCGAGCGGCGCGGCACCTGCATGGGACAGCCATCCTGTATGCTGATACCATTACCGAATCGATGCGCCGCGCGATGGCTGAAACGGAGCGGCGGCGGACAAAACAGGTCCGCTTCAATGAGGAAAACGGCATTACGCCAAAGAGCGTTTCGAAACGGATAAAAGACATCATCGACGGCGTCTACGATGCTGAGAGTGCACAGAAAGAACTGAAGGCAGCTCAGGAGGTCGCAGCCTACGAATCCATGAGTTCACGCGATCTGGCGCGTGAAATCAAGCGGCTGGAGAAGGAAATGCTGGACCATGCCAAAAACCTCGAATTCGAAAAGGCCGCCGCAGCGCGGGACGCCCTGTTCCGCCTGAAAACCGGTGCTTTCGGTGCGGCCAGCCATGACACGGGAGTGGCGCCATGATCAAGGTTCTCTTCGTCTGCATGGGCAATATTTGTCGATCTCCTACGGCTGAAGGCGTGTTTCGCCAATTCCTTCGGCAGCAAGGGCTGGACGGACGGGTGGAAGTGGACTCCGCTGGTACGCATGGCTATCACGTCGGGGAGTTGCCGGATCCGCGTACCCAGCGTGCCGCTGCCGCCCGTGGCTATGACCTTTCGAATATCCGGGCGCGGAAAGTGGCTCCAGAGGATCTTGAGTATTTCGACCTTGTCCTCGCGATGGATCAGAACAACATGGAGGTTCTGCGGCGCATGTGCCCTCCGGAGCTTGCTAATCGCCTGCGGTTGTTCATGAATTATGCAAAGAATTTTGATGACGATGAGGTTCCCGATCCATTCTACGGATTGGGCCATGGTTTTGATCTGGTCATTGATATGGTCGAGGATGCTTCGTCGGGCCTGATCGATGCACTGCTGGAAAAATTGCCAGCGGCCACCGACAACGGCGGCAAGGTGTCACGTCCAGGCTGAAGAATTTTTACCAAAAAAACGGGGCGCCTGAGCGCCCCGTTTTTGTTTCAGTCCGGCTTATTTGCGAGTTTCAATGATGACCATTGGTTCATCGCTGACGACAACCGGTGCCGGGCGCCGACGTCTTGGCTGCACGGGTTGAACCGGAGCCACTTCAATCGCGCTGCCGCGCACCTTATCGGCCGCAGTTTCAACCAGGACCAGGCCGGAAGCCTGCAAAACTTCACCGAGATCGGCTTTGTCATCCACTGGTTGGACCACAACGCTGATTGTTTCGGCAGCCACAAGAGGTTCCGGCAGCGAAGCTGCAGCAACCGCCACAGGCTCCACCGGAGCCGCTGGAGTCACCGGAGTCTCGGCGGCGGCGACCACCGGGGCTGCTGCTATTTCAGCTGTTACCGGCGCAACTTCGATTTCCACCGCATTGGCAACTAGCGCCTCGCTGGTATCGACTGTACTTGCAGCATGTACAGAGGTTTCTTCCAGTTGATCCGGAGCTGCAGGCATGGGCGCGGTTTGAGTGACACCAGTTGCAGTTTCCACTGCCTCTGGCGTTGTCAGCTCTGCAGCAGCAGGAGCGGCCTGTACAGCCACGGTGCTCGCTACGATTTCCTGCATGCCGGCATTGTCGTCAGTCTGCTCAGGGCGCCCTTCACCTCGCTCACGACGGCCGCCACGACGGCCACGGCGACGACCGCGCGACTCTTCGCTAGTAGCATCCGGTGTGGCGATATCGGCGTTCGGTACGCCAGCGGTCAGCTTGGAATCAAGCGGTTGGACGGAGCCTTCCGCACGTTCCGGACGCGGTTCGCCCCGTTGGCGACGTGGCGTACGCTGTGCTTGGCCTTCTTCACGTGGCGCATTCTGCTGGCGCGGCTCGCGGGGCTCACGGGGTTCGCGCGCCTGACGTGGCTCGCGTGCCTCGCGCCCCTCTGCTTCCGGACGATCTTCATCCTTGCGGCCATTGCGTCCACCTCGCCCTCTGCGACCTCCGTCGCGTTGCTCGTCGCGCGAGCCACCACGAGACTCGTCACGCTGGCGATTGCGCGAACGCTCCGCCGGCTTGCTCGGGGTCTTCTTGGCGGGTTCCGGTGCAGGTTCAGCAACCCGGTTTCCACGGAACCACGAGAAGATCTTGGCAATGATGCCAGTCTCCTGAGCTGCAGCGGCAGGCGAGGCCACTTTCTCTTCGACGATGGGCGCAGGTTGATCCGGAGTCACCAGCGTGACAGCAGCTTGTTGACGCGGCTGACGATTGTCGGCCTGCGTTGTCGCCTGCTTGGCTTCGTCGACTGGCGCTTCGACCATCTTGTAGGAGGGCTGTTGCAGATCTTCCTGATTCAACTCGTCGTGGCGCAAGCGCACGATGCTGTGTTGCGGCGTTTCGAGGTGCGTGTTCGGAATCAACAGGATCGAAACCTTGTGGCGCAGTTCGATGGCGGCGATGTCCGGACGTTTCTCGTTGAGCAGGAAGGTGGCAACATCGATCGGCACCTGCGTATGAACAGCGGCCGTGTTGTCCTTCATGGCCTCTTCTTCGAGGATGCGCAGGATATGCAGTGCAGCCGATTCCGTCGAGCGGATGTGGCCGGTGCCAGTGCAGCGCGGGCAGGTGATGTAGCTGGTTTCGGCCAGCGCCGGACGCAGGCGCTGACGCGACAGTTCCATCAGGCCGAAACGGCTGATCTTGCCCATCTGCACACGGGCACGGTCGTGGTGCAGCGCGTCGCGCAGGCGATTCTCGACTTCGCGCTGATTCTTGCTGCTTTCCATGTCGATGAAGTCGATGACGATCAGGCCGCCGAGGTCGCGCAGGCGAAGCTGGCGGGCCAGTTCTTCTGCAGCTTCGAGGTTGGTCTTGAATGCCGTTTCCTCGATGTCGGCGCCGCGTGTCGAGCGACCGGAGTTCACGTCGCAGGAAACCAGTGCTTCGGTGTGGTCGATGACGATCGCGCCACCTGACGGCAGGTTGACCTGCCGCGAATAGGCCGATTCGATCTGGTGTTCGATCTGGAAGCGAGAGAACAGCGGCACGTCATCGTGATAGCGCTTGATGCGGTTGACGTTGCCCGGCATGACCGTACCCATGAAGGCGCGGGCCTGCTCATAAACATCGTCGGTATCTATCAGGATTTCGCCGATATCGGGCTGGAAGTAGTCGCGGATGGCGCGAATGACCAGACTGCCTTCGAGATAGATCAGGAAGGGACCTGACTGCTGGCCAGCGGCGCCTTCGATGGCAGTCCACAGTTGCAGCAGATAGTTAAGATCCCACTGCAGCTCTTCGGCGTTGCGACCGATAGCGGCGGTGCGGGCAATCAGGCTCATTCCCTGAGGAACTTGCAACTGATCCATGATCTCACGCAGCTCGGTGCGTTCGTCGCCTTCGACACGGCGCGAAACACCACCACCGCGAGGATTGTTGGGCATCAGGACGAGATAGCGTCCAGCCAGGCTGATGAAGGTGGTTAGGGCGGCGCCCTTGTTGCCACGTTCGTCCTTCTCTACCTGAACGATCAGTTCCTGGCCTTCCTTGATCGCATCCTGGATGCGGGCCTTGGAGGGCTCGACACCGGGCTGGAAGTAGGCGCGGGAAATTTCCTTGAAGGGCAGGAAGCCGTGACGCTCTTCGCCATAGCTGACGAAGGCCGCTTCAAGGCTGGGTTCGACGCGGGTGATGACACCCTTGTAGATGTTGCTCTTTCTTTGTTCTTTTGAGGCCGATTCAATGTCGAGATCAATCAGTTTCTGACCATCGACAATGGCGACACGAAGTTCTTCGGCCTGTGTCGCATTGAATAGCATGCGTTTCATTTTGCTTGGGCTCCCGCATGGACGCGCGGTCGGAGCTCCCGCAAGCAGGCAGCGACGTTAGTTGGTAGTGGGGCGCTTCATCGCTCTCAAGGTTGGCAACTAAAAATATTCGCTGGTGGTAATACGGTTCTTTGGGCCCTGAAATTCAGGGTCCGGGAATCTGCTCGGGGTGATCCGGCCGTGCTGGGCACGCGCAAATCAAGTAGTATCGCTACTTTTGGTGAGCGAACTTAACCAGGATTTGCGTTGGATGATCTTGCGCAGGTTGGCGCAAGAGAGGCGACTGAGGCCTGCCGGAAATCTGCCGTATAGAATGCGCGGCTCGACGGTCTCACGGGTCAGCGCCCCTTTCATGCCGAGACGCAAATCCCGGCCAGTATATTCAAAATGCCCGATGTAAGCAAAAATTCCGTAACACGGGCCCTCATAAGTGAAGACGAGGCCGGTCAGCGCCTCGACAATTATCTCCTGCGACTATGCAAAGGCGTACCGAAGAGTCACGTCTACCGCATCCTGCGAAGCGGAGAAGTGCGGGTCAATAAGAAACGTGTAGAAGCTTCATATCGCCTGCTGGTCGGTGATGAGTTGCGCATCCCGCCAGTGCGCATTGCCGAGCGGCCTGCGCTTGTTGATGACGGGGCAATGATTCGTGCTGATTTGCCGATTCTCTTCGAAGATGAGGCACTTTTGGTGATAAACAAGCCAGCTGGGATAGCCGTTCATGGGGGGAGCGGTGTTTCCTTTGGCGTTATCGAAGCCCTGCGCCGGCAGCGTCCTGAGGCAAGGTTTCTTGAGTTGGCGCACCGCCTTGACAGGGAAACTTCAGGGATCCTGCTGGTTGGAAAGAAGCGGTCGGCTCTGACGGCACTGCATGACATGTTCCGCGATGGCGGGCGCTTGGCAGACAAGCGTTACCTGGTTCTGGTCGCCGGCCGCTGGATGGATGCAAAAAAAGATATCCGCTTGCCGTTGCACAAATATTTACTTGAGAACGGAGAGCGACGCGTTCGTGTCGCTGAGGATGGTAAATTCTCGCATACCGTCTTTCGCCTGCTTGAACGCTTCGAACGCTTCAGTCTGCTTGAGGCCCAACTCAAAACCGGGCGGACGCACCAGATTCGCGTCCATCTGGCACACCTTGGCTTTCCGATTGCCGGTGATGACAAATACGGCGATTTCGCGATGAACAAGACGCTTGTGCGAGAAGGGTTGAAGCGGATGTTCCTGCATGCCGCGAAGATGAGCTTTCCGCATCCCCTGAAAGAAGAGCGGATAGCGCTCGAAGCACCGTTGCCTGTAGCGCTGGCGAGCTTTCTGTCACACCTTCGGGCTACGGAAAAAAAGGATTATGGCCAAACAATTTGAACTGATTGTGTTTGATTGGGACGGAACCTTGATGGATTCCGCGGCCGCCATCGTCGAGGCGATACAGGCGGCATGTCGTGACCTCGATCTCCCCCCCCCTACGGATGCGCAGGCGCGGCATGTGATCGGGCTGGGCCTGGCCGATGCCATGCGCCATGCCGTTCCACATTTGTCAGAAACTGCGTACCCGCAGATGGTGGAGCGCTATCGACATCATTATCTGTCGCGCGATCACGAGTTGAAGCTGTTTGACGGGGTCGCGAGTCTGATTCCGGAACTCGCCGATGCCGGGCACCTGCTGGCCGTAGCAACCGGCAAAAGCCGCTTGGGTTTGGACAGAGCGCTGAAGGTCAGTGGTCTGGAATCGTTGTTCCACGACTCGCGCTGTGCCGACGAGTGTTTCTCCAAGCCGCATCCGCAGATGCTTGAAGAGCTAATGGCTGTTTTTTCCGTCGAGCCGGAACAGACGCTAATGATCGGCGATACGACGCATGACCTGATGATGGCCAGCAACGCTGGCGTCGCCTCGCTGGCTGTGACCTATGGCGCCCATACGCTTGACGCTCTGAGCACCTGCTCGCCGCTGGCCCAGTTGCATACTGTCGAGGAACTTCGTCAATGGCTCAAAGCGAACGCCTGATCTGCGCTTCTGAAGAAGTGGCCGAAGGCGGAGCAGGCTTTCGTTTTTCTGTTACGCGCTTCGGGCGGGAAGAGCCGGCTTTTGCCGTCCGTTTTCACGGGCGTGTCTATGCTTATATGAACCGTTGCGGCCATGTGCCGGTCGAACTGGACTGGCAGCACGGCGAATTCTTCGACACTTCCAAGCTATACTTGATCTGCGCCACCCATGGCGCTTTGTATTCTCCCGAGTCCGGGCATTGCCTGGGCGGCCGTTGCAACGGCAAGGGCCTTGAGCCGGTAGCCGTCATCGAGCGGAATGGCAAAATTTTCCTGACCCCAACCGAGTGATTCATGGATAACCCGAACAACGAAGTGCGTAAGGACGAGCTGTGGGAGCGTCAGCTTCTGGAGAAACTTGCGATGGGCGCGCTGCAGGAGCAGAAGGCCAAGCGTCGCTGGGGTATTTTCTTCAAGTTGCTGGCCTTTGGCTATTTTCTGGCTGTGCTGCTGCTGGTAATTGATTGGGGGCATCCAGAGACACTAAAGGACGGCAAGCACGCTGCAGTGGTGTACCTGCACGGAACGATCGAGCCGAAGGGACAAGCCAGCGCAGAAAACATCATTTCTTCGTTGCAGTCAGCCTTTGAAGACAAGGCGACGGCCGGCGTTGTTCTGCGTATCAACAGTCCGGGGGGCAGCCCGGTACAGTCTGGCATCATCTATGATGAAATTCGTCGCCTGCGCACCAAGTATCCGGAAGTGCCGCTCTATGCCGTGGTCGAGGACCTCTGCGCCTCTGGGGGGTATTACGTTGCGGCAGCAGCCGACAAGATCTACGTCGATAAGGCGAGCATCATCGGATCAATCGGCGTGTTGATGGACGGTTTTGGCTTCACTGGCACGATGGACAAGTTGGGAGTCGAGCGTCGCCTGCTGACGGCGGGTGAAAACAAGGGATTTCTCGACCCGTTTTCACCTCAGGACGCTCTCCAGAGACAGCACGCTCAGGTCCTGCTTGGTGAAATCCACAAACAGTTTATTGAAGTCGTGCGCCAGGGGCGGGGAAAGCGGCTCAAGGAAAGCCCAGAAATATTTTCCGGCCTGATGTGGACCGGAGCGCAAAGCATTCAGCTGGGGCTTGCCGATGGTTTCGGCACCGTTGACTCGGTTGCGCGCGACGTAATCAAGGTCGAAAAAACGGTCGATTATTCTGTACGTGAGAATATTGCTGAGCGCTTTGCCAAGCGCCTCGGCGCCGATGTGGCCAAGAGTTTGATGCTGCAGCTTTCTGGCGAGGTGCCGTCACTTCGCTGATTATTAGGCCATCATGAGAAAAACCGTGGGGCGCCGGTCGAAATCCGGCGCTTCGCGCTTCTGCCATGCGGCAACCGAAAGCGTAGCGATGTTTTCTCCCGGCAAGCTGATATCGGTGGCGATACACAACCGGGTGTGTGGAGCGCAGGTGCCGAGCAGGGTATCGAGCATCTGGCGATTGCGGTAAGGCGTTTCGATGAAAAGTTGTGTCTGCCGGTTTTTTCTAGATTCACTTTCGAGTTCCCGGATGCGCTTCTTCCGTTCATCTTCCTTGGCCGGGAGATAGCCATGAAATGCGAAATTCTGACCTGACAGCCCCGACGCCATCAGCGCCAGGAGGATCGATGAAGGCCCCGTCATCGGGACAACGCGGAGACCCTCCTGCTGCGCCTGTGCGACAAGATTTGCGCCCGGATCGGCGACCGCCGGGCACCCCGCTTCGGAGATCAGACCAACGTCGTGGCCAGCGCGCAAGGGGGCGAGGAGGGCGGCGACATCGCCGTCACGCGTGTGTTCGTTCAGTTCGCTGATAGCAATCTGCTGCAGCGGCAGGGGATGGCTTGCGGCCTTGAGGAAAGCACGGGCCGATTTGGCATGTTCGGCGACGAAGTGACTTAACAAACGAGTCCGCTGCAACACCGGGTCGGGAAGAACCTCGTGCGGCGGCGTCGGGCCAAGCGGCACAGGTATCAGATAAAGCGTGCCGCCGCTCACAGGACCGCCACGCCTTCTTCGCGGAGCAGGCTGCACAGCGCTATCAGCGGCAGGCCGATGAGGGCATTGGGGTCGTCGCCTTGCATACGCGCGATGATGGCTATACCAAGCCCCTCCGATTTGGCGGACCCGGCGCAGTTGTAGGGTTGCTCACGGCGCAGGTAGCTGTCGATCTCGGCATCGCTGAGATCACGAAATGTCACGAGGGTTGGTATTCCAACTGTTCGCGCAGTGTTTTTGGCGGTGTTGTAGAGACAGAGGCCGGTAAAAAAATTGACCGAGCGTCCGCGCATGGTGCGCAACTGTTCGACGGCGCGTTCGTGCGTGCCTGGTTTTCCGTAGATTTGGCCGTCGAGTACTGCGACCTGGTCGCTGCCGATGATCAGCGTGCCAGGAAACTGTTCGGCGACCGCCCTTGCCTTGGCTTCGGAAAGGCGCAGTGCAGTGGCTTCCGGGGTTTCACCGGAAAGAGGGGTTTCGTCAGTATCCGGGGCTGCGGTAGCAAACGGAATACCAAGGCGGCCGAGCAGTTCGCGGCGGAATGGCGAGGTTGAGGCGAGGACGAGAGGTGGGCTGGACATGAGGAAACGGAGAAACTGTGGTGGCCAAGTCCGCGCTCTGCCAGAAAAAATGCTGCGACAGACTTTGACTTGGAAAGCCGAAAATAATATCATGCGCGCCTTATGTCGCAACAGATTGTGATTGACAGTCTGTCGTTTGCGCGGGAAGGCCGTTCGTTGCAAGGCGAATTGCCGGTTTCCGGGCTGGAACGGTTGCACGAGGAACTGGCGGAAATTGCCGGCGTTATCGTTTACCGCCTGAATGGCCGAATCAGTCGTCAGGGCAACCCTCAGTTGGTACTGGAAGTCGTCGGGGAAATCCCCGTTGTCTGTCAGCGCTGCCTGGGCCGGCTGGACTACCCGTTGTCGATCGCCAGCACGATTGAGCTGATTGCCGATGAGGCCGATCTGTCTCAGGACGCGCTGGAAGACGACAGCCGGGATTTCCTGGTAGCGCAAAAGGAACTGGACGTCGCAGCGTTGATCGAGGACGAGATTATTCTCGCCCTGCCTGTAGCGCCGCGACACGAAGATTGTGCGTTGCCTGATGGCAATACGCGCGGAACCAAGGTGTCACCCTTTGCAGCGCTTTCCGCGCTCAAGGGAAAGGCATCCTGACACGTTTTTAGGAGCATTTTATGGCCGTTCAGCAGAACAAGAAGTCCCCGTCCAAGCGTGGCATGCACCGCGCCCACGACTTCCTCACCAACCCGCCGCTGGCCGTCGAGCCGACGACCGGTGAGACACACTTGCGCCATCACATCAGCCCCTCCGGTTTCTACCGTGGCAAGAAAGTGCTGAAAGGCAAGGGCGAGTAATCTCTGCCGATCGGGCAGGCAGTTGGCCTGAGGGCCTGACTGCCTGCCTTTTCTTTTGCCACCAATGGCTACAATCATCTCCATCGACTGCATGGGGGGGGATCACGGTCCCTCTGTTACCGTGCCGGCGGCGCTCGCCGCGTTGAAACAGAACGACGGGCTTTCCGTCATTCTGGTCGGTCGGGAAGACACTATTCGTCCGCTTCTTAAAGGGGATGAAGGTGTGCGCGTGCGCATCCAACATGCCACTGAAGTGGTGGCCATGGATGAATCGCCAGCATTGGCGATGCGTAACAAAAAAGATTCCTCGATGCGCGTGGCGATCAATCTGGTCAAGTCCGGAGAAGCGAACGCCTGCGTTTCCGCCGGTAATACCGGCGCACTGATGGCCATTTCCAGATTCGTGCTGAAGACACTCCCAGGCATTGACCGTCCGGCGATCTGCACGACACTGCCGACGATTACCGGGCACGTCCATGTTCTGGATCTCGGCGCCAATGTCGACTCAAGTCCTGAACATCTGCTGCAGTTTGGCATCATGGGCGCGATGCTTGTCGCAGCGGTAGAGCACAAGGAGCGTCCGACCGTCGGCCTGCTCAATATCGGTGAAGAAGAAATCAAGGGCAACGAAGTGGTCAAGCGGGCTGCCGAGCTCCTGCGCGAGTCCGGGCTGAATTTTATTGGCAACATCGAAGGCGATGGTGTCTATAAGGGCGAAGCTGACGTGGTCGTTTGCGATGGATTCGTCGGCAATGTCGCGCTCAAGATTTCGGAAGGTCTGGCTCAAATGCTGGCCACTTTTCTACGTGAAGCCTTCAAGAAGAATATTTTCACCAAGTTGGCTGCACTCGCTGCAATGCCCGTGCTCAACGCTTTCAAGCGGCGTGCAGATCATCGCCGCTACAATGGCGCCTGCCTGCTAGGGCTCAAGGGCATCGTGGTCAAGAGTCATGGTTCTGCCGATGTTTTTGCTTTTGGCACGGCCATCAATGTTGCAATTGAGACGGCAGCCAATGGCGCGCTGGAGCGGATTGCCGAGCGTCTGGCGCAGCAGCCCATTTCCCAAGGGAGTGTTTAAGTGGCATTTGCCCGTGTTGCTGGCGTCGGTAGCTATCTTCCTGCCAACCGCGTTTTAAACGACGACCTGGTTTCCCTTGGGGTCGATACCAACGATGAGTGGATCGTGGCGCGTACCGGTATCAAGGCCCGTCATCTCGCCGAGACCGGGCAGACCTCGAGTGATCTGGCTTTCATTGCCAGTGAGCGGGCGATGGAAATGGCCGGCGTTTCGGCTGATGACATCGATCTGATCATTGTCGCAACTTCGACCCCCGATTTCGTCTTTCCGAGCACCGCCTGTCTGCTGCAAAGCAAGCTTGGCAACAAGGGTGCTGTGGCTTTTGACGTGCAGGCGGTTTGCAGCGGATTCATTTACGCGCTGACCATTGCCGAGAAATTCATCCGCTCGGGTTCCAACAAGCGTGCGCTGGTTGTCGGTGCCGAGGTTTTCTCCCGTATTCTGGACTGGAATGACCGCGGCACCTGCGTGCTGTTCGGTGACGGGGCTGGTGCTGTCATTCTCGAAGCAGCCGAGCAGCCGGGCATTCTCGCCACGGCCTTGCACGCCGACGGCTCCCACCATGGAATCCTTTCGGTGCCGGGCAATGTCTGTGGCGGCAAGGTGATCGGCGATCCCTTCCTGCGCATGGATGGTCAGGCAGTGTTCAAGTTTGCAGTTCGCGTTCTTGCCGATGTCGCCAAGGAATGCTGCGATCTCGCCGGCGTTGCACCACAGTCGGTTGATTGGCTGATCCCGCATCAAGCCAATATCCGCATCATCGAAGCCACCGCTAAAAAGTTTGGGGTGCCGATGGACCGCGTAATCGTGACCGTGGACCAGCATGGTAATACCTCGGCCGCCTCGGTGCCGCTGGCACTTGACGCAGCGGTGCGCGATGGCCGCATCCAGCGCGGTCAGAAAATCATGCTTGAAGGTGTTGGTGGCGGCTTCACCTGGGGCGCCGCACTGCTCGAATTCTAAGAGGGAGATATCAATGTCCTTTGCTTTCGTATTTCCCGGTCAGGGCTCGCAATCAGTCGGCATGATGGCCGCCTACGGCGAGGCTGCCGTCGTCCGCGCCACTTTTGACGAGGCTTCGGCCGCGCTTGGTGACGATCTCTGGAAAATGGTTGCGGAAGGCCCGGCCGAGTTGTTGGCGCAGACAGTGAACACGCAGCCGGTCATGCTGACCGCCGGTATCGCTGCCTGGCGCCTTTGGCAAGAGAAGGGCGGCAGGAAGCCTGCTGTCGTCGCTGGCCATAGCCTTGGCGAATACGCGGCGCTGGTTGCTTCCGGCGTGCTCGAACTGAAGGATGCCGTACCGCTGGTCCGCCTGCGCGCGGCTGCGATGCAGGAAGCCGTGCCGGTGGGCACTGGTGCCATGGCCGCCATCCTTGGTTTGGACGATGACGGCATCCGCGCCGCCTGTGCGGAATCCGCCCAGGGTGAAATCGCCGAGCCGGTCAATTTCAACGCCCAGGGTCAGACGGTTATTGCTGGCCACAAGGGCGCTGTCGAACGTGCAATGGAAGCCTGCAAGGCAAAGGGTGCCAAGCGGGCCGTGGCTTTGCCGGTTTCGGCACCATTCCATTCTTCGCTGATCCGGCCGGCCGCCGACAAGCTGGCCGCCCGCCTCGCCGAACTGAACTTCCTTGCGCCGCAAATTCCGGTAATCAACAACGTTGATGTGGCGATCGAAAGCGACGTCGCCAGGATCAAGGATGCGCTGGTGCGCCAGGCCTACAACCCGGTACGCTGGGTCGAGACGGTACAGAAGATGGCCGGCATGGGCGTGACGATGGTGGCTGAGTGCGGTCCCGGCAAGGTGCTTGCCGGCCTGACCAAGCGCTGCGGCGCCGAGAATATCAACGGCGTGGCATTGGCTGACGTCGCGGCCATCGAAGCCAACCTGAATCTGGAGTAAGCGAACATGCTGAATGGACAACTCGCCCTCGTCACCGGCGCCTCGCGTGGCATCGGTCAGGCCATCGCTCTCGAACTCGGCAAGGCTGGCGCGATCGTCGTCGGCACTGCCACGACCGCCGATGGTGCCGCCAAGATCGGCGCCTATCTGGCCGAAGCCGGCGTCAAGGGCAAGGGCGCTGCCCTCGAAGTGCGCGAACAGGCTCAGGTCGATGCGCTGATCGCTGAAATCGAGAAGGAATTCGGCGTCGCCGTGACCATCCTCGTGAACAACGCCGGCATCACCCGCGACAACCTCGCCATGCGCATGAAGGACGATGAGTGGGATGCCGTCATCGATACCAATCTGAAGGCCGTCTTCCGCCTGTCGAAGGCCGTCATGCGCGGCATGATGAAGGCACGTAACGGCCGTATCATCAACATCACCTCGGTTGTCGGTCATGCCGGCAATCCGGGGCAGGCCAACTACTGTGCGTCGAAGGCCGGTGTGTCCGGCATGACGCGTTCGCTGGCAAGGGAACTGGGCAGTCGCAATATCACTGTGAATTGCGTGGCCCCGGGTTTCATCGACACCGACATGACCAAGGCGCTCGATGAAAAGCAGAAAGAAGGCCTGGTCGGCAGCATTCCGTTAGGCCGTCTCGGCAGCCCGGCAGATATTGCAGCCGCTGTCGCCTACCTTGCATCACCCGCTGCTTCCTACGTGACAGGTACAACCCTGCACGTAAACGGCGGCATGTACATGGATTGAAATTGCAGTGTGCGGCCGGCATATCTTCCAAGTTTGGTAAGCGCCGGTCATTTTGGTAGAATCCAGGTTTTGTTTTACACCTGTAACAGGGAAGGAGCCCCTAATGGAAAACATCGAACAACGCGTCAAGAAGATCGTCGCCGAACAACTCGGCGTGAACGAAGCGGATATCAAGAACGAGTCCTCCTTCGTCGATGATCTCGGCGCTGATTCGTTGGATACCGTTGAACTGGTCATGGCCCTCGAAGAAGAATTCGAGACCGAAATTCCGGACGACCAAGCCGAGAAGATCACGACCGTTCAACAGGCGATCGATTTCATCCTCGCCAACAAGAAGTAATTCCTACACGGGATTTCCCTCGCGGGCCGGCCGAGATTCTCTGACTCTTCCGCCGGCCCGAGTTGCGAAAGCAGTACCCGCTTGCGTTTTTCCTCACCGTTTCCGGAGTTCAATTTGGCACGCCGTCGAGTTGTCATCACCGGCCTGGGGATCATTTCTCCGGTCGGCAACACCGTCGAACAAGCCTGGCAGAACATTCTTGCCGGTCGTTCTGGCATTGCACGCATCACCCGTTTCGACACCTCTGCCTTCCCGGTCCAGATTGCCGGTGAGGTCAAGGATTTCGACATCGGGCAATATCTGTCGCCGAAAGAAGCGCGGCGTATGGATACCTTTATCCATTACGGCATGGCTGCAGGCATCCAGGCCATCAAGGACGCCGGGCTGGAGGCACATCCGGCCAACGCCGAAAGAATCGGTGTGGCTATTGGCTCCGGTATCGGTGGCTTGCCACTGATCGAAGAGACTCGTGACGAATATATCAAGAGCGGCGTGCGCAAGATTTCGCCGTTCTTCGTGCCCGGATCGATCATCAACATGATCTCCGGCAACCTGTCGATCATGTACGGTTACAAGGGGCCAAATATCGCACTGGTATCTGCCTGTTCAACGGGGACACACAGTATTGGCGATGCCGGCCGTCTGATCGAGTATGGCGATGCTGATATCATGATTGCCGGTGGTGCAGAAGCTACTATTTCTCCGCTGGGCCTGGGTGGATTTTGTGCCGCACGCGCGTTGTCGACGCGCAATGACGATCCAACGACGGCCAGCCGCCCGTGGGACAAGGATCGCGACGGCTTCGTGCTTGGCGAAGGTGCCGGTGTCCTGGTGCTTGAAGAGTATGAACACGCCAAGGCACGTGGCGCACGGATCTACGGTGAGCTGGTTGGCTACGGTATGAGTGCCGACGCCAACCACATGACGGCGCCTTGCGAAGATGGTGACGGCGCCAGCCGCTGCATGCTGGCGGCACTACGCAATGCCGGTCTGAATCCTGAAGACGTGCAGTACGTCAACGCCCACGGCACTTCGACGCCGCTGGGTGACAAGGCCGAGACGATAGCCGTCAAGCGAGCCTTTGGTTCGCATGCCAGCAAGCTGGTAGTCAATTCGACAAAGTCGATGACCGGTCACCTGCTCGGTGCAGCCGGAGGGATTGAGGCGGTGTTTTCGGCGCTGGCCATTTACAACCAGATTTCGCCACCAACGATCAACATCTTCAACCAGGATGAACAGTGCGATCTCGATTACTGCGCCAACGAGGCACGGCAGATGAAGATTGACGCTGCCTTATCTAACTCGTTCGGTTTCGGCGGCACTAACGGCACTGTCGTTTTCCGTCGCGTTTGATTGGTGTTGCCGGGAAATGCACTTCCCGGTCATTCTTCAGTTCAAGCCATCGCGCCGCCTTCGGGCGGCGTTGGTTTTTCTACATCTACTGGCCTTGCTCGCAGTGCTATTGCTGGTATTGGGGATTTTGGCAAACACCATCGCGACCATCGTCCTCTGCCTATCGCTACTTCGTTTCCTGGATGTAGTAGAGACACCGTTACTGGTGCTTCGGGACGACGGGAGTTTGCTGTGGCAGTGTAAGGAGGGAAATCAATCACCGGGGCGAGTGTTGAGCGGTACCGCCTTTGGCTGGCTGGTCGTTTTACGTATTGAGCTCGAGGCCACGGCTGGCAAGAAGTGCGTCCGCGTGCTGGTTGCCTTGGCTGACAGCCTCTCTCCTCCGGATTTTCGACGGCTACAAGTATGGTCGCGCTGGATTGTTTCCGTCAGGAGCGCGGAGGAGAGCGCCGAAGCGTCGTAGGTCTTGGTTTGCTGAGTGTTTTCGGGTAGTCCAGTGAGTAGTGCAGTCCGCGACTTTCCTTGCGCTTGAGCGCGCAGCGGACGATCAGATCGGCCGTTACGACCAGGTTGCGCAGTTCGATCAGATCGTTTGTAACCCGGAAGTTCGAGTAGAACTCATGGATTTCGCGCATCAATAGCCGGATGCGGTGCTGTGCACGATGCAGCCGCTTGGTGGTCCGGACAATGCCAACGTAGTCCCACATAAAACGACGAAGTTCATCCCAGTTATGCGAGATGACAACTTCCTCGTCGGCATCCGTTACCCGACTCTCATCCCAATCCGGCAATCTCGGAAATGCTTGCGGTGCCTGGGCGAGAATGTCGGCTACGGCAGCTTCTGCAAACACAAGGCATTCCAGCAGAGAGTTCGATGCCAGCCGGTTGGCGCCGTGCAGCCCGGTGCAGGCGGCTTCTCCGGCAGCGTAAAGCCCCGGAATATCGGTGCGCGCCTGCAGGTCGGTGACAATGCCGCCGCAGGTGTAATGGGCTGCCGGAACAACTGGAATTGGATCGTGCGCGATGTCGATACCAAGCTCCAGACAGCGGGCATGAATGTTCGGGAAATGTTCAAGGATGAAAGCCTCGCCCTTGTGCGCAATATCGAGAAACACGCAATCGAGCCCGTATTTCTTCATCTCATAGTCAATGGCGCGGGCAACAACATCCCGCGGGGCCAGTTCTGCCCGAGAATCGTGCTGCGGCATGAAACGCGTGCCATCTGGCAGGCGCAGAATGCCACCCTCGCCACGAACTGCCTCCGAAATCAGAAATGACTTGGCCTGCGGGTGATAGAGGCAAGTCGGGTGGAACTGGATGAACTCCATGTTGGCCACCTGACACCCAGCGCGCCAGGCCATGGCGATACCATCACCGGTCGAGGTGTCGGGGTTGGTCGTATAGAGGTAGACCTTGCCGGCACCACCAGTTGCAATCAGGGTCGCCCGCGCTCCTACGGTAAGTATTTCACCTGTCGCGTTATCAAGTGCGTAGGCGCCGTAACAGCGGTTTTCTGCCAAGCCAAGCTTGTTGCCAGTAATAAAATCAATGGCAATGTGATTTTCGAGTACGGTAATGTTGGGATGTGCCAGCAATTTCTTTGTCAGGGTCTGCTGTACGGACAAACCTGTAGCATCGGCTACGTGGATAACCCGGCGGGCGCTGTGCCCACCCTCCCGTGTCAAATGGTAGCCATCGGCAGATCGTGTAAAGGGCACGCCTTGTTCGATCAGCCAGTCGATTGCACGGCGGCCATTTTCGACGACGAAACGGGTGGCTGCCAAATCGTTCAGATGGCTGCCTGCTTCGAAGGTGTCTCGGATGTGCGCCTCAATCGAATCCTGGTTATCCAGAACTGCGGCGATGCCGCCTTGCGCCCA
>Ga0172380_10001499_pt1 | contig 39953 bp, 66 predicted proteins | sample Leawe162metaG_FD_119747 | JGI IMG/M metagenome (GOLD analysis project Ga0172380, IMG submission 119747) | Leachate microbial communities from a municipal landfill in Southern Ontario, Canada - Leachate well 162 metaG | ecosystem: Engineered > Solid waste > Landfill > Unclassified | place...
CGACCCACGCACCCCGACCCTGTTTAAACAAACGCCACGGGGGCAAGGTTAGGTTTTAGGTGGGTGGGGTGGCAGTCAGGGAGGGGGGCGAGCTTTGAAGGGCTTGGCGGGGCTTATAGAGCGCCATCGAACCGCCAAATTCACAAATCTAAACCAACAACCCCAAAAAAACCGCCGCAAAGACCAATACAGGCGCGGGGGCCAGCCACAACCAACCACAATACCCAATATGACTTCGCCTAAGCCGAAGCCTAAGCCACGCCGCACGGACCTCACAGAGGCCGAAATTCTCATCGTCTACAACCGAGCGCTTCGCTACGCTCGTATTCGTCGCAAGGGCGAACTCGCCCACGATTTCGCATCTTGGTACATCATCAAACGCTTAGAGGGCGCAGGTGAGCGCCAAAAACTAGCTTACGCTCTCACAGACTTCATGCGTCAAGAGTTCGGACGCGCTGACCCTCAAGAGTCCGCAGCCTATGCGAAAACAGCAAAGCCCGCTCTTGAGCCCCCGAAGAAGAAAGGCCGCAATCCCGAAGGTGACTTGCTGCGTCGGTTTTGGATGCGGCAGGATTACGTCACAGCGCCTGACGGCACCAAACGCACAATCTTTGAATTACTCGGCACCGAACCCTACACGAAAATCGAAGATGACATTGATCGCGAGCGAATGCTTCGCCGCATTCGGGAAGCCATCCCCGAAAAATTGCTCTGGCTCTGGCGCGGTTACTACGAGCAGGGCCGCACGCTCGCAAGTCTCGGGAATCAAGCAGGCGTCTCAGAATCCCGCATTTGTCAAATCTGGAACAATCTTTTGCTGACTCTTGCGCGCAAACTAAATCCCTGATTAATTTTTCACCATGGTGCTCACTTTTTGGAAACCGCTCGATAAACGCTATCGCTTGACAAACACTCCCACCAGCGACAACGCCGTCAAACTAGGCCGCCTCCATGATCTTGGCGGCAAAGAAGCGATCCACCCCGCCGTTTCTATCCAATGGTTTCTCACCGCCATGCGTCCCGATCATAATTTCACCGACTGGACAATCATACGCGACCGTCCAGGCCTTCTGCGTTTTTACAGCGACCGCACCTTACCCACACAATATCTACTCACCATCGACCGCCCGGAAAAAAATTTTTCGGACATCTTGCGCTAACAACCAACCATAGGTTTTACTTTCATGTACGGAGGGCAACAAAAAATCATGTCACTTGCTATTGAGGCCGCGCGTTTAAATTTCATGCGTTCCTATGAAACCTGGGTGCAAACCTTCGACGACGCCAATCGCTACCCGGAGCACGGGCGCACAGATCAAGACTATGAACTAACGCCTGAATCTTTTGCTGAGCGCCGCAAAGAAGTTCTCTTGACTTCCGATGAGAGCGAACTTCTTGACGGCGAGATCCGCGAGGTTCCCATTGATCGTCTCACGCGTCGCGCAGCCGCCTGGCGGATTTACTACCGAGCACGCGATCACTACTTAAGTTTAGTCCACGGTGGCCGCGCGTGAGCCACTACTGGATTCTTATTAGCGGCAAGCAAGGCTCCGGCAAATCCACCACCGCTCGCGAGTTGAAAACACAACTCAGTCGCTACGGGTACCGCATCGCACAAGTCTCACTCGCCGACCCGATCAGACAAGCGGCAAACCAAGCCATGCTTAGCTTGAACTCGGTTCCGACTGCCGACCAATATGGGCGACTACTTCAACTCCTAGGCCAATGGGGCCGCGAAGTGGATGAGAATTTTTGGGTGGATCGGCTACGACACAAAATCTCGACGACGGAGTTTCACCCCGATACTTTTTTCATTTGCGACGACGTGCGGTTTTTGAATGAGCTGGAGAATCTCCCCAACGTGGAAGATCGCAAACTACGCATTCGTCTTTATTGCCCCGAGGTTGTGCGCCAACAACGCGCCGAGAAGTGGCGTCCCACGGCTCACGAATCCGAGATCGCGCTCGATCAAGCGCCGCTCGGGACTTGGGATTTGATTCTCGGCACCGACATTACGCCGCTCCCTGACGTGATCCGGCAAATTCTGGAGCGCATCAGCCTCGTGAAGCGAATTCCCGAGGCGCAGGATTCCCTATGACAGCATGGCTTGAACAGTTAGCCGAGCAAACTCTCAACACCGCTTCAAGCAATCGCATGACGCATCGGGAGTATGCCGCTTATCTGGAATACTACGCGGTGAGGGCCTCATATCTTGAGCACCGAGGCAAAGTGCGCGGAGCCGCGCGCTCGATCGGTATGAACTATGAAACGTACCGGATGAGGCTCAATAAATATTTTGGCGGGCTCGGAGCACCGAGTGACCATTTAGCTGAGATCGCGCAGACGGTTGTCGTTGGCAATCAAGTAACGCTCGGCGGAATGCAAGTTGTGGGGACGATTTAGGATGAGAGTTTTATTTTTCGATTTTGAAACCACGCACCAAGAAGCCGCGCAAGCGCAAATCGTCGAAGTTGGGTATCTTATTGCAGATCTGGAGCGCGGCGTGATTCTTGACATATATTCTAGTTTCATCGCCCCGCAAAATTCTGTGGACGCAGAATGTTATTATTTGAAAACAAGTGGGCTCACCGTGAGTGATTTGCGCACCTTTGGCGGAGCGATTGACGATGTTTTGGGCGGTTTGGTGCGCCGGATGGAATCGGTAGGGTTTATCGCAGGCCACAATTCGACGAGCTACGATTTGCCCCTACTCCAAAGAGTGTTGCGTGATCTTCCCTTACCCTACGACGCGAATGCGGATTACATTCCGAGATGGTTATCAGGGGGAGCGGATCGTATTGGAAAACTTCCACACCTTGACACCCGCTGCGATTTTCCAGCGCTAGGCTCCGACAAGCTCGCATACAAAGCCCTCGACTACGGTCACATCGCTTACGGCGCGCACCGCGCGCTTTTTGACTGTGTCTCAAGCTATGAGATCGCTCGACGCGGCAATTGGCGTGAAGCGGTAGAGCGCGCCAGGCACCCTTTCATAACCATCGAGGCCGAATCGACTTTCGACCAAAAAGACACGGTACGCGCTCACGGATTTTACTGGGACAAACCGACGTGGAAGAAACGAATTCGCGAATGTGATTGGGAGGCGCACGCCGCTCAAGCTGATAGTAACGGCTACAAGATTCAAGCCCTTCAAACATCTCTAGGAGAGAACCAATGAACAGTTTTTGTTGGAACTGCAAAACCGAATTTCAAGGCGTGGAACTTCACACCTGCACGAAGTGCCGCAGCGGCAATGTCTACGTAGGCGAGAAGCTCCCTGAAACGAAATGCCTCACCTGCGGCAAGCGCTACCGGGGTGAGTACGCCAAATGTCCAAGCCCTACCTGCAACTCAAAGCACGTTCAGATACAAGACTTAGGGGATGACTCCTAGGTTTAACCAAACCGACCATACAAGAGAGGGAACAAGTTATATGGCAAAGAAAAAAATCAACTCAGCGTTCATGAAAGAGCACGAGATCTCGGAGGAGCTTGAGGACGTGGTAGGCGCCGGCCCCATGTCGCGCCCTGAGATCACGAAAAAGATTTGGGTTTATATTAAAAAGCACAAACTCAACGAAGGCCGCACGATCAACCCAGATCGCAAGCTCGCAGAAGTTCTCGGCAACAAACCGCTTGACATGTTGAAGATCGCAACGAAGCTCAAAGCCCACATTTTGGCGGAGTAAAAATGAGATCCATTTTCTCACTTGCTCTTATCACCACTCTCGCCGGGGCAGCAGTCCCGGCGACGCCTTTGACCGGCGCAACGCCCACGCAAATCGCAACCGCGATGAAACTGCGGAAGTACGGCGTTCGCACCGGCATGGAGGCGAAGCTTTTTCAACTTGGTTACGAGAAGGGTCTACGCGACGCTTTCTCGACCCTTGATGGAACGGCTCCGACCTTCGGCGAGATCAACGCCTCCGGCTTCTCGAACGAGGAGATTCAAGCTTGTTTTACGTGCGGGGCAGCTATCGCGCGTGAAGGCTTGAAGCTTTTGAAGTAATGGGCACCGAGACAAGCGGCTTTGCGTCGATGAAAGCAAACGACCCCAAGCGCTTTAAGAAAGTATCGGCGAGCGGCGGTGAGGCCACGAGTCAAGATCTGGCGCACATGCGCCGGATCGCACGGCTCGGCGTTGAGGCGCGGCGGCGCGCGATGAAGAAGAAACCAAAGCAAACAAAATAAGTTTTCACAGAGGGCACAAATCATGTCAGACAGAGTCGATGAGCTAACGAAGCGCTTTCACGCGCTCATGCTCGAATACAACATCCCCCACTACGTCAGCGCATTTGACGTGGGACAGGGGTTATTCACCGTATCCAGTTCCGGGCCGACGCTTTGGACGGTGGGTGCAGGCGAATTCATCAAACGTCAAGGGACGTATCAGCTTTTACAGCAAGCCCAAACGACGACGGCGACGGTTCCGAACGCGGGACCTATGCCAGCGGGAGGTACGGCGTAATGGAAACCGTTCAAACTACGGAACAAACCAGTTGGTGCGACACGGGCCGCGTGGCGGATCTTGTTTTGCGTGAAGGGCACTCTCTTGGCGAGGCGCTCAAGATTCTTTATCCGCATATAGTCTTCACTGAGGACATGGTTCGCTATGCGGCGATCACACTCGTCGCGTTTCACAACATCGACGAGAATCGGCTCCGGCTTCAAGACGAGCATCTCACGCTACCTCCGCCGACGCAGTTCGGCCACTCGCGTCTTTTTTACTTCCGCACGGCGACGATGAAAGTAGCCGAGCGCATGGTGGTGATGGATGCGGGCCTTGTCGCGCCCGGTGTTCGCTCTAACATCGAGCCGGGCGGCGTTCGTCCCGGCACTACGGTGGAGCTACACAAGATCAACTTATTTTCACGCCACGGTTTAGCGTCGTCGTATCCGACGGGGTTGGTGGTCGGTGCAGGTGGGCGGTTAATTTTAGAAGATCCTCTCATGATGGGCGAGCTGATGCTTACAACTCCCGCGACGCTCTCAGGACTTCTTACGGTAGAGCTTCACATGGAGCCCGAGGACGTGGAGAGTTACTACCGCGCCGCGACGGATTCAAAAACGGATGCGGCTCCGTGGGATTTCGAGCTTCACTTTCACACGACTTATAAAGCAGCCAAGGAGAGCTGAGATGGCAAACAAAATCGGTTTCGTATTTCAAGGCGGCGGCGATCACGGGATTGTGTCGGCGACTTTTGCAAGCCTCGTGATGAACGAGGGGTTTATCCCGCAGGTGGTGAGCGGCACGTCGGCCGGCATCTTGAACGCATGGACGCTCGGGTTTCTCGACGTGAAGCACCTTATGGATCTTTGGTTTTCTATCAAGGGACAAAAAGATATTTTCGAATCCAATTGGTGGGTGACGCTCCCGTGGAAAACGGGCTACTTCAAAACTGGTCCGCTTTTAAAACTCATCGAGGGCGTGATCGGAGATCGGCAAATGCCTTTGATCGACTGCGGCGGCGTCGTGGTGGACGCGTTCACCCGCCAAAAAATCATTTGCACGCCGGAGGCGCGCCCCAGCTACTTCGATGCGTCGGGCGCAGCCCACACGCTCACCGTACCTGAGACGATGGTCGCAAGCTGTTCTATCCCCGTGGTCGCCGAAGCGATGAAAGAGCGTTTCACGGACGGCGGGCAGCGAGAGAACGCACCGCTCAAATTTTGCATCGACCAGGGATGCGATTTGATTTTTGTGTTTTTGAACGCGCCGTATCCTGCGATCCCACGCACCGCAAAATCGTTCGCGTTTCCGCAGATCATCGGCCGAGGCCAAGCTGCCCTTGAGGCGATCTTGGAGGAAAACCTCATGAACGATTTGGCGCGCGCTGAGCGGGAGAACCGCCGCATTGACATGGGCGAGCGCACCCCTGGAATGAAGGGCCACAAGCGGCTCACGATTAAAGTGATGGCACCCCCGGCTGAGATTTCAAGCTCGATGCTCGATTTCGATCCTGCGGACATTCGCGCGAACTACGAGGCGGCAAAGTTTCGTTTTGAGGAATATTTGCGCGGCGGATTCTTCCGAGGCATTGAGACGCGCGGATTTACGAACGCGCGGACGATCACAGCGTCACTCATGAAACTCTCAGGCGCGGTGTAACGTGACATCTGGGGACATCGCGCAGAGGATCTTAGGCCTAGAGATCACTGGGAGCGCTGCCGGCTGGGAGAAACTCGCGCGTGACCTCGCGCGAGAGGTAGAGATTCGCGACCGCAAGCTCGATGAGCTTCGAGCGGCGCTTCAAGGCCGCCAGGTACGACTCAAGGAAGAACTTACAAAAATTTTGGAGGACCACGCATGTTGATCGACGAGATTCAAAAGAAAATTTTAATGGGCAAGCTTACCGAATATTTGACAAAACTTATCACCAACGAATCCGACCGCGTTGTTGTGGTCGCGAAACTTCGTGAGCTTGTCAAGCGGGTTAAGATTGAAAAACTAGCCTACTCAAATAATTCGCTTGAGCTGCGGGTTACGTGGGAAGCGTCTGACAAGTAGACGCGCAGAGTTGAGGTGATGTCATGTTTGTAATTCCATATCAACGGATAGCAGTGGGTGAGGAGGATGCGAGCGGCTCGGTTAGGAGCTTGGTGGTACCAGGATGCAAAAACTGCGAGCGACAGTTGATTGTCGAAATTGAGCGAGAGACAGGTTTTTCGGACGCCGAAACGGTTGCGTGTCCGGTATGCGGGTCTTATTGTATCAATGACGGCGGTGAGATCGCAGTAGTGGGGTCCACAATCACGCCTCGCGTAAAAGGATGGCTAGAACTAGACGAGAAACAACGAGAAGTTCGCGCAGTCGTTTTCGGTTTACGATCCGAGACGCTCGTGGACGCTTTGCATCGAAGCTTAGTCACGCACGATTGGCCCAAATCGTTGGTGACGGTGGGCATATATTCGCACGGGTCGAGTTTAAAGCGCGCGACCGGGTGGCCCAAAAAAGAAACGCTATCTCAGCTTATTTGCTCGAAGTTGCGCGCGGCGAGCTTGAACGCGAAATCGCAAAACGAGTTAGAAAATACATTCGTGACCGCGCTCGGGGGCGAGCAGTATCCGCCACAAGAGATTTCCCGACCGTTGAAGATCTTCTCGGAGTCAGCGAAGCGGATTTTGCAAGCCTTACAGACGCCTATCAAGAGGTCTTCGGGCGAAGATTTAAAGCTCCGGCAGCCGTCATGCCGGAGGTTGACGGAGTGGTCGCAGAAAGCGCCTGGCAAGAACGACTCGAAGGACTTAGGAACATTGTACGTCGTAACTATCGGGCTGGGCTCACGCCCTACACCTGCGAGGCGACAACAAAAGCGCGGCCAACGCCGCAAAACAAAGACGGTACGAATTTAGATTACGGAGCGGCGGCGGAGTGGTGGACAAAAAGGTTAAGACTGTCGAAGCGGGTTTGGCTGAGATACGCTGTAAAGCAATTTTTGCACGCGAAAGGGCCAAATGGCATAAAAGCGCTCACGCGAATGGCTGGGGATGTCAAAAAGAAGCGCTTGGAATTAGTACTTATAATCCAGACGAACTTGGTGGACGATCACCCGCCAAGCTTCTCGCCTCGTCCGCTGCTGATCGACCTTCGACTCACAGGCGAAAATCGAAAAACGATGTGGGACCGGGTGGAGACGGACATCTACTTCAAACTTCTAGAGGCGATCAATCTGACGCGGCCTCGGGTGGACGACATGCACGAATTCTACACGTCGAGCGGAACGCAGTTTGTGACAGCGATCCAACCAAAATCAAAGTCGACTGGTGCGATTGGAGCGAGTGCGATGTTGACGGACGAGTTCAAGCTCGCCTTTTCCGTAGCGTTATCGAGGGCGTTTTAATTATCCGAGGAATCCCGAAGATTCCCGCCCACTACGACTATCAGGATCAAAAATTTTACGGATTCGATAGTGAGGACGACGGCGCAGGGTTTCCGCATTTCTACCAATTCGCCGCACGCGATGAGGTGGTGGTGTCGAGCTGCTTCACGCGGCTTTTTCATTTCGTGATCGCCGAATACGACATCACTTATAAGAATCACATCGTGTGGGCGACGAACGTCGAATACGACTTCGGGAACGCGATGAAGGATTTCACGGCGCACCCGGACGTTGTGGACGTAAGATGGCGCAGGGGCTCGCTCACAAAAGTTGAGTTCCACGCTGATGCGAGGCGCGGCCCGAAGTCGAAAAGCCTCAAGGTTTGGGACACGATGAACCATTGGAAAATGGGCGTGAAAGAGATCGGCGAGCGGCTGACGGCGATGCTCGGCTACGATTTCGGGAAGCTTACGCGGAACACCTACGGGCTCAAGTACGCTTGCATGGACGCGATTTTGTCACGCTCTTATGCGAGCGTGCAGCGGGCGACTTACGAAAAGAAAGGCATCAAGCTTAAGCTCACACCGGGCGCCACGGCGCTTTTTTGGTATATGCGAGGCGAAGCGCCGGACGGCACCAAATTCTGTCCCTATCAGCTTTACAAGACGCATACCGAGGAGGAGCTTGATTACATGATGCCCGGCCTTCGGGGCGGGCGCACAGAAGTTTTTTCGTTGACGGCTCACGAGGGGAAAATTGGTTATTTCGATTTGAATTCCGCGTATCCCTATGTGATGAAAAATTGCGATTACCCGAAGCTGACTCCGCATCGGTTTGTTTTGGAGAGCGCGCTCGCGACAAAATATTACGAGTCCGGTCGGATGGGTATGTGCGAGGTAGAGGTAGACGCCTCGAATGTTGAAGGGTTTGCGCGTGACATTCCCTATCTCGGGACGATTGACCCGCTCACGTTTCGCTACATTTTTCCGTTGGGGAAGTGGCGCGACAAGTACACCTGCTTTGAAATCGAGCAAGCCGAAAAAATTGGCTACAAGTTCAAGATTCTCTCCGGCATTTTTTACGACCGCGCGCCAAAACAACCCTTCGAGAAGTTCATTGATACGGCCTACGAAATTCGCTTGGAGGGCGCGCGAAACAACGACCCCGTGCTGCGGGACATCGGCAAAAGCTTGATGAATAACCTTTACGGAAAATTCGGGCAGCGGCTTTGCTTCAGCAACTACCGCAAAACGGAGGATCTCACGCCCGAGGAGGCGCTTGCCGCCACACAACTCGGCGGGGGCTCCATTATTGAAGAAGATGAGGGCTACGCCGAGCAAACGAATGTGATTTGGAGCGCCTACGTGACAGCCTACACGCGCGATCTGCTTTACCGAAAGATGGTGGAGAGTGTTGCGGCCGGAAACAAGATTTTATATTGCGACACGGATTCGATTTTCATCACAGGCGGCGACTGGCCGAGATCAAACCAAACCGAGCTTGGGGCGCTGAAGTGGGAGGACGACTTGAAGTTTTTTCAAGCGTGGTTGCCGAAGACTTACGCCTACGAGTCGCTGACAGCAGGCACAGGCGTCAAATACCGCGCCAAAGGGGTGCCAGCGGGCGAGCGCAAGCTTTTCGTCACCACGGGGCTTGTGGAGTTCAGAAAGCCCATCAAGCTTCGCGAGGCGCTGAGGCGAAAGAACTTCAAGCGGGACAGCCCTGAGTTCCAAAAGCAGATCGGAACGGGTCTCAGGGCCGTGAACGCGTGGATATCGGTGAAGAAGGAGCTTAAGGGGAGCTACACGAAGCGGGTGACGCTAAAAAACGGCGACACGCGGCCGGTGTGGATTGGGATGGCGGACCCGTTTGACAAGTAAAGGGGTCGTGTTTAGGCTTTGAGGGTACTTCCTTTACGCGGGGGAGAGATTACGGCTAGCAGAGTGCCCTCTGTGAGCTTGGTCTAGGAGGGGCGGTTCCACTCGTGGGAGCCGCCCTTTCGTTTATCCAAAAACAAATAAGCGATCACATTCTTTTCGCGTTTACTTCCTGAATGGCTTTGATCCAACCCTCTTGAAGCGTTTTAAGAATCGGTAGCGCAAGGTGATAGGCGCCGCATTTTATTTCACGGATACAGAACGTATAAAGCTCCCTAAGCTTAACAGCGTTTTCAGAATCTCCCTCGGTTGCTGAGTCAAGCACGTTAAGGAGATCAAGGGCTTTCGCGCGATCTTTCAAAGTGACAGCTTCAATGAGCTTCTCATAGGTATCGAGCAGCGTTTGTTCGGGAGTCATTTTTTCGTTTTCTTCTTTTGCGCGGCTCGATGTTTTCGCAGAACCGACCACGTTTTCTTAAGTAGCTTAGCCGTGTCGGCCGAGAACAAAGGGGCGCTCTCACGATGTTTGCGACTCGTAAAGGACAACGCGCTTTGAACGTCCGCAAATTGCGATTCGGTCAGTTCAAGAACGATTTTATCTTCGCTCATTTTTCCCGCTTAATTTCTCCGCCGACCATTCCAGCGGGTTGTACGGTTGAGTCACAGTTCGCATGCAGCTCATAAGCGTGCAGGAATAAGCCCCCTCATCCCACTGAGTTTTTCCGTCGGTACACTTTCGACCGTGGCAAGTGTTGCAACCATCGCCAGCCGGCACCGAATAGCCCTTACACAGAACGGGAGCCGTTGTGACTCCCTGAAGAGTCGGAACGTAAACCATAGCGAGCAAAAAATTCTTTAGTTTCATTTCTGTTTCTCCAGGCGCTCGGCAATATCCGTAATATTTTTCTTAGCCGTCCATGCGCAAGTCTCATGCGCCATGAGTGCGGCTTCGCGGAGGCCCCCGATTCTCCCACGCAGTTCGGCTCGGGTGATAGCGTCGAAAATAGAATCCGCTAGCGAAAACATTTTTTGGCCGTGCTCGAAACTTATCAAATATTCACGAGGGAGATTTTCACGCGCCCAGTCTGCAACAATATTATCGGCTTCCGCCCGCGCGTCGGTCATTCGTCGCACCTTATTTCTACTATTGAATAGCCGATCCAAGTGTAATCAGGGCAAGTCTTGATCCATTCTTTCGCGGCCGATATCGTCCAAAAGATACGCGATAACTGACATGGAACCCCTTCGAAATAAACGATCGGCTGAATCCACTTTCCTTCAAACTTACTCATCACTCGCTCCGTTCCGCAGGCGTACACACGCCCAAATCCTCAAAACTATCCGCCGCACTAGGCCCCACTCCGAACCAAACGCCGTGTTCGTTCTCTAACAGGTAGCCGATCTGCGTGATGACGCCGAATTTACACTGGCGCCCGGCGATTTCGGTTAATGCCTCGCCGATTTCGTTAGTCTTTTCAATCTCACCGTCTTTCAAGGTTTCCCACCAAGGCATCACACGAAGCTCTTGGCCTGAGATTTTATTTTTCCAACGTCGAGGGTAAGCAAGAGCGCTCATTCGAATTTCTCCCAATGCTGTTTGAGGATTTGCAACGCTTCCGCAACATTCGCCTCAGCCTTGGAATCGTTGACGAGTGCGAGTCGAGTATTCGCAGTCAACAAATCAAGCGCCTTACGAAGCGCGATAGTTTCACGCACCACCGCACCCACGACATCTGGGTTTAACGTGATCTCGTGTGAAGTCGTGTTTTCAACTGTCTCCAAAATTGTCGCCAGTTTGATTTTTACGATTTTGGGTTTCGGACGCTCGACCAGCACGAGTGACGCGGTCTTGTGCCATCTGTCTTTGCGCCCATCGAGTCGGAAATAATCCGCAAAACCGTCTTCATATTCTACGAACACAGGATAAGCCGCCGTCGGGTTGATTTTTCGGATCACACCACGCAGGCCAAAGGCCTCAATGATGTCGCCGACTTTGAAATCGCTCACGGGAAACTCACTTTCCCCAACACCAAATAAACAACGAGTTGTAACGTGAGGTACATTCCAATCGCGACCGAGCCGCCGAACCAAAACCTGCGCCGCATGTCAGCCACAAATTCTTGATGGCTGGCTTCCATTCGACGCACTTCATTCACAAGAAATTCTTTCCATTCTAGATCAGTCATCGGTTCTCCAAAATTCTCATAGGTACGCTCGAAATATTCGGGCTTGCAGTAATAAAATTTTTCGTTTTTCCGAATAACCCAAGTGCCCCGCACAATCACAATCGGGTCTTGCGGATCGTTCACGACCAATCCGCGGTGATCGAGCCGGGTCTGGTAGCCGTAGCCGCTCAACCAATCAATAATTCGCGCGGCGTTACCGTAGGGGCCGAATTGAATCGCCTCAACAATAAAACTTTTAGTTCGGAATCTGCTCACTTCACTCATAACTTGCTTTCTTCAAAACGTGGTTATCCTCGACCAGTTTATAAAATCGCGGGGATTCTGCACGTTCATGTTGGTTTAAAAGAGCAACGATCAGTTCGCCATAGGCTGGGGAAATGTCTTTCGCAACGCAAACGTCAGGGACGTGATCGCGGTCGAAGTTATCCACACAAATAATTTTCACAAATTTCTCCAAAGAAGAAAGACAGCGGAAACAACGGCCCACACCAAAACCGCGATATACGCGACCCAAATACCCGCTGAGATCGCAACTTCCATTTCCCAAGAATTCATTTGGCCCCCTCAGATATCGCGAGCGCGGTTACGGTAGCAATTCGCGCACAAGATCACAGGCTCGATCTTTTTTCGGATTTCTTCGGCGAAAGGGCACACTCCCTTTGAAACCGTTTCGTCTTCTTTGCCGCAGTCCTGACACTTCAGTTTTTCTTTAGGGTGCTGCGCTTCCCACAACGCCAAGGCGGAAGCCGCGTCGCGAAAATCACATTCAAGCAAAATTCCGACAATCTGTGCGGCCCACATCGACGAGAGGTGGGGTTTGCAGTATTCGAAAACTTCACGGACAGGGCGTCGCGCTTTCATTAACGCCAACGCGTGAGCCGATTCGAGAAAATCGCTAAGCGTGTATAGAATCGACTCAGTCGAAGCGTCGACAATCTCGCCAAGCGCTCGGTCGGCGTTCATGCGGGCAAATGTTTTTATTTCTCGCAAGGATTTAAGAGCTGACTTCACAGCTAATGCGAGCGCTCGGATCTCAGCGGGCGAGGGTTTGGCGGTGCCCTCTACAATATCGGCTAACCAACCGGTAACATTTTTCATCTTAGCACCTCCAACTAAAAATCAACTACAACAAGGTCCTCTGAAAAGGGATCTGGAAGACCTCTGATACAAGCTCTACCTGCTCGCGCAGCTCCTCGCAAGCCCCTGGACGCTCCGGGTTAAATAATCCCCAAATAGAGCGCGCCCACCTCAAACTTTGGCCTGCTGGCTTTTCTCAAGGTCGGTGAACTTATCAAAGGCGCTGAGCACTTCCGATCTCTCACACTCGACGGCCTTTTTCATGACGACAACCGGCACTTCAATGAGCTGGGGCTTTCCGCCAGGCCCAAGGAGCTGCGTGGGAGCCGCCTGCCGAATCATAGTCACTCCGACCGGCTCAAAGCCAGCGTCTCCCATCAGGTCCAATACTTCTTGATTGTGAAGAGCGCAAAGACGGGTCAAGTATTTCATATGGGTCACACCTCTATAAATTGAAACGGTTTAATCGGTCGCGCGCTCGTAGATGCTACGTAGCGCGGCGAGTTGCTTATCTGTGATGCGGTTATTTGCGAGAATGTAGCTCTCCACTGAATCAAGAAACTCTTTAAGCGTGAGCTTTCCCTGGGTTCGGCGACGCGACTCGACGATCATGTGGCGGGCAAGTACTAGCTGCTCGCGGTCGTAGATGTAGTTTCTCATTTGTCACCGCGCCTAAAGAGCGTGAGGCCCCAAAGCTCGACTGCGAGCGCGCCAAGGAACCGCGAAAGATTATAAAGCGGGCCTAAAACGACGTACTGCACGGCTCTCGTCGTTGGAACGTAGCCGTCGATGAAATAGTCACCGAGGATTTGAACCCCGCCCCAAATAATCCAGTAGCAAATGAGCGCCTGCACCATGAAACCCCAGCCTCCCAGCCTTGTAGAGTTTCAAGTTAACTGGGGTCAGATAAAAGTCAAGGGATGGCGTAGCCTTTAAAATGATCGCGGTATTTGGTGGCAGTCGTTCCGTTTGCGTCCGCGCTATCGGTGCCCTCGATAAGTTTATTGAGCCCGCCGATCCCAAGTAGGTGACACACGGCAATCGAGCCCGACATATCAAAGCCCTGCGGGAGTTCCTTGTAGAGCCGCATGATGCGAAGCTTCAATTGAATCACATGCAAATCAAAGCACGCGTCTTGAAGCTCGGGCGAGGTGAGGAAAATATTTTCCGTCCACGGGAATTTCCACGAGATCACGTTTTTCTTTGAGCTGGAGGCAAGCCCCAAATCCACAAGCCTCGGGCCGCCAAACTGATAGGCGCCAAGAAACCCTAGGCTGTTTTTTATAGCGTACCGATTGGAGGATTCTCTTACACGCATTGCCAGGCGAAATTGTTGGTAGGTTTTCACAAGACCTCGATTTTAAAAATTGCCGGATCGCTAGGTTTAAACCCTTGACGCTTCAGTTCGCGGTAAAGCTCAAGCGCCTCTAGGGCTCGCGCGTAAAGCACTCCCACGTCGCGACCCGTTGCGGGTGGGCGCTTCTGGCCCCAGCTCACAGCCTGTAGCGCGTATTGTGTGGGGCGCCCCTCATAGGTGAGATTTGGGATGACGTAGCGGCCAAAGGTGAGCCGCATATGATCGCCCCAGGTTTTTAAATCCTCGACACGTTTCACACGGCTCACAGGCTTCACAGGTGAGGGATTCGTGAGCGCGCTATGTCTACGCATGTAGGTTTCGATTTGCGAGATAAGCGCTGTGGTTTTTGAGAAAAGTTCGCGAACCGTTTTCATATCGGCATCCGTTGGTTCGTAGAGCCCCCGGACCCCCGCCAAATAAAAAAGGCACGCTAGGTGGAACTGCTCGGGAGTTTGATCCTCAACACGGTTCAGCCTGGTGGAGAGTTCCACTGCCTTGGCTAAATTCCGCTGCACGGCTCTAAAAAGTTTTGCGTTCTCTAGATCGCGAGCGAAAAGCTGCACATCGACAAGAACCCGGTCACGGATCGCAAAAAACTCGCCGATCTCAAGACCCAATTTAACAAAGGGAGCAGCCATTAGGCGTCTCGTGAGGCACGATTTTTCGCGGTCGTGATAGCGCTCTCAAGCGCTTGAAGCTCTAGGACCGCCGTGCGGCCTGAGTTAAGAGCTGCGCCAAAGCGCTCGGCGAGCACGGTTTTTCTTGATCTCGGCACGCCGAGGCGTCGCATGGCGTCGTCCAGCATCGCTGAGAACTCTTTTGTGGTGGAGGATCTAACTAATTGCGTGATCTCGACTGCGGGCTCGTGGAAGTCACGGGCAAGCTTCTCGATCCGGTCCACTGTGGGCCGCGTGCGGGCTTGCAGGGCATGTTGAAGCGCCATGTCGGCCGAATACACTCGCACAATGGCGATGCCGCCTCGCTCGATCTTGTCGCGGTCCATGGCTACTTTCTCCCTCGGTTGTAGTCGGTAAGCTCGCGAAGCTGCTCCTCGTATTCGCGACGGGCCTCGGGCGATCTACAGCGGGCGAGTACCTTAAGCAGCCGCTCGTGCTCCCGGCGAAACGCCGATTCTGTCATATAAGGGTTCGGCTTCGCGCTTACAGGCTCACGCCGACGCATAAAAAGAAACAACGCTGCAAGGGCCGCCACAACGCCGCCCGCCATGAGCCAAGTTGTGGGGCGCTTCACACCTTGGGGAAGGCTCGCAACAATAGAGCCAGCGGTTCGCCCGTAGTTTCGCTCAATCTGGGCTAAACGCTCCGCTGACACGGCCTTATAATTTTTCGCAACGTCCTGCTCCATGAGTTTAAACACGGTGCGAGGAGGGGCAGGGAGCGACAAGTGAACGGCGTTCTGCGGCGTCTTCAAGATGATCTCGCCAAGGCCTGATTTTGCCCAAGGGAGCTTCACGATTTTCAGCCAGTAGGTGTAGAGATCGTCCGAGCCTGACACGATGTCGGCTGCCATACCGAGTTCATGAAAGCTTTTAGCGGCTGCGGGCTCACCCGCTGCCTTAAGTTTTGCTTGAGTCTCTTCGCTTCGAAAAGCTGATATGACAGTCATGGGGCCTAAATCGTCTCGGATGCGATCAAGAAGGGCTGCGAGTTTTTTAATCTGAACCTGGGCTGCGTCGTTTGGAATATTGGCGGTGCCTTGTTCGGTTTTCGTAAGATCGCGCCAGGTGAAGTATTTCGAGATCTTTTGGTCGAGGTTTGTGATCTTCGCCATAAGCTTTTTCATTGTAGCACACTTGACTTCACGGAAGTTCAGCCCATTTTAGAGACTGGAGGGCCTCTTAAATATGTCAGTGAAATTCGGAAACTTACCCACGGAAGCGGACTACTACTTCAAGGCACGCCTAAAAAAGATCACCGTTCCGAGACGTGTCTGGTCGGAGAGCGAAAAAGCTTGGCAGGGGCACGCGCCAGTCGATGTTGTGATCCTGATTCCCGAGCCCTCGACTGGGACTGAGCGATTTTTGTCGGCGTGGTTGCCGCTTGAGAAAGCTGAATCCAATGAAGTGGCGATTTTTCTCAACTCGCCCATTTATATGCCCGCTCGCGCTTCAGTTCACCGGCCGTCCCTTTGGTGTAAGTATCCCTACTTGCTTTTGATGGGCGAGGAGGCCACGAAAGACGCCTACAAATACTCAGGCGAGCTAGCCGAGGTGAAAGTGTTCTCGGAGAAGGAATATTTAAAGCACATCGAGGAGACAACGGCGCCGAGTCCCGAGGCTGTGTACTTCTCGAAGCTGCTGCGCGGCGAGAACCCCGATAAAATTCCCGATGTACCCGCTTGACGGGTCAAGCGAGCGTCGATACATATAAAAACTGTTAGGTCCGAGTGGTGTGGAAAGTTTCTGAGTTGCGAGTCCGAGCCAAAACAAACTCCCACCCACAAACTAGAAAACAATTTCGCCTCCGATGTCGGGGGCGATTAATTACCCCGCAAGTGGGAAGGAGCATTAACGATATGGCAAAACCTACCTTTAAACGTCTTGGTCAAAAGCTCAACATCGACATTCGTGCCGGTCTTTTGGAAAAAGAAGGCGACTCGATCGCGGCTGTTTACCTCGGCACCATCAACGGCCAAAAGGTCGATGAGACGACGGGCGAAGTTCGCGAACTCAACAAGCTCGTTCTTCTCGACCCGACCGTGGGCGAGCGCTACATGATTTTCCAAGACGCAGGTCTGAAGAAAGCCATGGAAGGCACCGTCGATGTGAACGATTTCGTCGAAATCGTGTTCATGGGTCAACGCGACATCGGCAAGGGCCGTCGCCTGAACACCTACGATCTGTACCAACTTGAAAAGACCGCTGAGATCGTGACGGCAATTGCTGCGGCGAAGAAACTCGCCTCCGTGCCCACCATCTCGAACGGCGCAGGCGTTCCCTCGCACGCTTAAGTTTTGAGTGATTGGCGTTTTTCCTTTGGCTCGCTTTCGCCTAATAAAAAGCGGGCCTTTTCACTCAGTCTTTGAGATGGCGGTTAGCGATAACCTGTTTTCCCCATCCCAAAACACAATTCTCAAAGACTGTGTGAAAAGCTCGGAGGTGTGGCGATGCTGTTTGATTTTGATTGGCGTTGGTTTGAAGTGCTCTTTGTCGTGTTAGCCCTCACATACGCGTTTTGTTTTACCGATTGAAAAAAGGGAAGGAATAATATGAGCGATCCTACCGCTACAGCTCTTGGACTTGTGACATCAATCATTCGCGCCATCGTAGACACCGAGGCGGCTGTCACGGTGAGAGTTACGGAGGCCGAGAGCTGCACGCTACTTGAGGTTGAGGTCGCTAAAAGTGATGTCGGCAAGGTGGTCGGTTCGCGCGGTGAAACGGCGATGGCGATTCGCTCAATTCTTCGAGCCATCGGTGGCCGCCATAAGCGCAAGTTCATCATGGAAATTAAAGATCAATGATCGAGCTTTTGGAGTACAGCTCAAAACCCCAAACCGTTCGAGCTGTGCAGCTTACGACTGAGAACGCGGCAGAGATCGCCAATTATCTGGGCGGTATTTTGTGGCGTCATAACCCGAAGCAAACTCAAATCCACTATCGCTCGGATCGCCAACCGGCACTCTATGCGATGAATTGCGACTCGGTGCTCAGGCTGGGAAGTTGGCTTGTGGAAAGCCCTACGGCGCGCAAATCCTATAAAGACGAAATTTTTCAAATGCTTTTCGCACCGGAAGCTGCGAGCCCTAAGCCCGCTGTTCAAGAGTTCTTCGAGAATTATCCGATTTAAGGCAAAACTTTCTATCCATAATACATAAAACCCCTGGCTGCAAGGCTGGCCACCCGGCTGGCTTCGCTCTGGCCTGGGGCCTGGCTAGATTCTGGCCTATTCTTGACTTATTAAAGCTCGTCCCCAAGCTTTGCCGTATGGCAAAAGCAACACACACCGCCTCTGATCTTCTTAAAATGGACAGCGATGAGGAAGCCCCGAAGCGCACGCGCGGGCGCCCGAAGAAAGACGCAGAGCCCGTGGAGCCGAAAGCCGCGAAGCCTACCTTCAAGAAAAAAGCCGCAAAGCCCTCCCCCGTCGCTCTCAAGGTTCAAATCAGTGAAACAGGAGACACCAAGCCTATGAAAACTGTCAAAGTATCTGAGGACGCCATCAAGAACGCCGTCGCAGCGCAGGTCGCAGACTCCATGTTTCAAAGTACGAGCCACTACGAGCCAAGCGACCAACAAGTAGAAGAACAAGAGCACGTTGCTCAAATGGCGGCCCCGAATGAGGAAAATTTTGATATTTTCACCGACCTCGGTGAGGTGCGCGCCGAAAAGGGCAACATTCTTCTCTATGAAATTTACCGCAACAATCAGCTTGTTCACTCGGTTGAGCATCCCTACTCCTGGGCGCAAATTCTCTCCGAGATCGCCTCGGCCCACGGCGGCGGTCGCTACAAGGTGCGCGCAAAAGACCCGGATCAAAGCTACCGCTATGTAAGACACCAACAAAAGCTTATTGCGAACCCCAAGAAGCGCCCCGAGTCGCAGCAACAACCCCAACCCGCACAAGTCATGCGCGACTCGATGAGTGAAGCGCCGAAGATGGACATCGCGGATCTCTCGGTAAAACTCATGGACAACAACCGGCAAATGCTTCGTGAAGCGATGGATATGGCGCAGTCCAGTCGCTCACAGTCTGACCCCTCGACTGAAATCTTGAAAACAGTGCTCACTAGCTTCACCTCGATGATGGCGGCTAAGAGTGCGCCGCCTCCGCGTGATGACGGCAAGTTTGAACTCGCCATTGAAAAGATCTCAGGCTCCTTTGAGCGAGCGCTTGATAAAGTGCTCGGGCAAGTCGAGAAATTGAGCGACAAGATCGCGCAGCTAGAAAAAACTCCCACGGCTACTCCCGCGATGGACCCTCTGACGCTCATCAAAATGATGGAAGACGCCAAACGCGACGGCATTGAGTCGCACCGTGAGATTTTGGCTGAGGCGCGCGAAATGATGGAAGAGACTGCCGCCGCTCGCGGTGACGGCGCCCCCCAGGAGCCGAAAAGCGCGTGGGAGAAGGCGCTTGAGATTGGAATGGGCGCTTTAGCGCGAAGTGCCGCGATGCAGGCCGCAGCGCAGCCTAGAATTCCCAGACGCGCAGCCGCCCCCGCTTACGCGCCGCCCGCCGTCGCGCACACTTCGATTCAAGGAGCTGTGCCGGCCGTGCCCACAACGCAAACCGCAACTGCCGCACCTGCGGGAGCACGCGCCCCTCAAGGCGCCGAGTCAAAACCAGCAAGCGCCCCCGCAAAGAAACCGTTCAAGATCCAACTTGTCGAGTTTCTCACGCCGCGCCTCACCGCACACATCTCGGAGGGCAAATCAGCCGAGGAGTCAGCCGAGCTTATTCGGGGCGAACTCATTAAACGCAAAGTCGAGAGCCGACATGTCGTGAAAGCCATTTCAAAAGAAGAACTTACGCGGGAGGCGGAGCCCCTCGGTGCGGAAATTGTGGCGTGGCTTGCGAAATTCCACGATAATATGAAGGAACATGCCGATTCTACGCTTCAAAGTCCCCGCGACACCGCAAACGTTGGGGCAGGTGCTCAGCAAGCAAGCTAAAACGAAACATGTTGAGATCGGCGAGGGGAAAGAGGCCAATCTCAACACCGTTCAGTTCATGCGTCGGGTCGCGCACGCTCGAAAAGCCGACCCGAAGGTTCGCGCGCTCGCTTTGTGGGTCTTAAACCAGGCGCGTGTTCTCTCGCATGATTATTTGGGCGAGGCGCGAGCCCTTGGCGATTTCGTTAAACAGAAAATTCGCTATGTGAAAGACTGCCACGGCGTCGAGCAGATTCACGATCCTCTACTCATGATCCGCCAAATTGGCGAGATGAGGGCTGCGGCTGATTGTGACGATCAAAGCTTGCTTCTCGCCACATTGCTTCTTTCTATCGGGCATCAGCCTTATTTTCGAATCGTGAGATATACCGGAAAAGACGGCCCCTACAACCATATCTACGTCGTGGATTATGTGCAGGTGAAGGGCAAAGGCAAAAAACGCTTTGTGATGGACCCGATTGTGAAAGATCATCCGACAGGTTTTGAAGTGAAACACGCCTCCGGCGATGAGATTCGCGTTTGACGCTTCGCCCTCCGGCCTTCATAATGATTTTTAGGGGGGCCTAACTTGACATATTCCAAACAGGCTGATTTCGGCTGTTCAAACATGCAGAGCGTCCCGCTTGAGGGCGAATTCGGTTTCAGCTTCACATCGATCGTGAAGAAAGTTGGCTCGGTCGCTAAATCCACCGTCAAGAAAGCCGCCAAAGTCACGAAAGGCGTCGCGAAGATTCCCGGCGTGCGCCAAACTTTAGCTGTCTCGACTGGCGGCGCAAGCGAGGCGGCACTCCTCGCCGCGAAAGTCGTCGATCAAGAGAAAGCCAAAGCGAAAGCCAAAGCGAAAGCAAAAGCTGCGACCGCAGCCAAAACCGCGCCGTCTGTTGCCGTTTCCGGCAGCAGCGTTTCAGTAAAACCCTCGCCTGTGATTCAGGTGGGTGAGTCTTTCATGAAAAAACATGGGTTGAAGCTCGGCATTGGCGCAGGTGTGGCGACGCTTCTTGTTGTGGGTTTACTCGCCGCGCGCGGCTCGAAACCTAGTTTCATCGTACTTCCGTCCAACAAATAAGGGGAAACGTCACACATGAACAAGCTTGATTTCGGTGGAGTCCAAACCTACACGCAAGACAGCGGAGAGTCGGATTTCGGTTGCTCGAACACTTGCGGCAAAGTCTCTCCGATGGGTACTCCCGGCACCGAGACTTACATTTCAACGGCGTACCAAGCGCGCGCGAAGAATGCCGCCGGCAAGCGTCTTATGAAAGCCAACACCCGCAAAAAAGTTCTAGCCTACATGGATCTTTGCGCGAAGCACTCCGATGAGGAGCTTAAAAAGATCATGGCCGACCGGATGGCAGCGCGCGAAAAGAAAATCGCCGCTCGCAATCTGCAAGCTCGGCGCGAAAAAGAGAAGAAAGCAAAAACCGACGCTGCGAAACAAAAGAAAAAAGCCGCCGAGCTTAAGAAGATCAAGGCGGCTCAATCGGCCATCTCGAAGCGCGGCGGTTTGTCGGGTCAGGGTTTTGATTACGAAACGTCTGACGATCCTATCGCTATCGGCTCGGTTGATTTCGGTAGTCAAGGCTTCGACTTTGAAGTCGAGGATAGCCCCGTCTCGATTGGCTACACGCAAGATGATTTGGAACTTCAGAGCGAGCCGATTTCGATTGGAGCGGTGAATATGGCGAAGCTCCAAAAAAATATGGCTAACAAAAAAGCGGCGGACGCAAAAAAAGCGGCCATGAAAAACCGCACGCCTGCGGAAAAGCAAAAAGCTTTCCAAGCCAAATACGCAGCCGATTGTCAGGCCGCCCGCGCAATCGTGAAGCTCCCGAATGGGGATTTGCTCGCGATTGCTCGCGACACGACGAAAACCCCCTCCCAACGCGAGTTCGCTCGCGCGGTCTATGACCGCCGCATGAAGCAGTTCGCGAACTCGACGAGTGTGCTCACGGTGAAAGATTTCGGCGTGAACGGTCAAATGTCGAGCATGGGAGCTGTGGATTTCGGCGACGCTCTTAGCCCTGATGGCGCGGGCTTTAATAACCCTGTCCGCAAAACCTTCGATGAGTTCGGCGGCGTTGTCGCCTCGCCCGATGCGGGATTCCACGACACCATCAACGGAATGCGCGCAGGCATCGACGATCAATTTGGCGGCGTGCAGAGCTTTCTTAAAACCGTCGAGAAGATCGCGAAAACGTCTTTGAAAAAAGGCGTGAAAACCGCGACCGGCTCAGCACTTCAGAAAGGATCGCAGGCTCTCGCCAACGATCCGAAGGCAAAACAATTCGTCGAGGAGCAAGCCAAAGCCGCCTTTGAAAAAGGCAAAACGAGTTTTTTCAAAGACTACGGTGGCAAGATCGCTCTCGGCTCGGTACTTGTCGCGGGCCTCGGCATCTACTTGGCACGGAGGAAATAAACGATGTACTCGACGGCAGCGGATTTCGGCTATCAGCCAGGTTTAGGTTTTACGGTACCTAAAAAAGCGGTGAAAAGCGCCGCAAAGGCGCAAGCCCAAAACAAAGCTAAAGCGGCAGCGCAAGCGAAAGCCAAAGCAAACGCTGCGGCGAAAGCGAAAGCTGCGGCGAAGGCGAAAGCTTCGGCTAAAAAACTTGCCGACTACAACGCGGCAAAGCTCGCTCAGCGCGCCAAGAACAAAGCCGCAGCGAACGCCGCAAACGCTGTTGTCTCTCCGACGCTTATAGCAACGGCTGCGTCGGCTGCCGCCCCCGAGCTTGTCACGGCGAGCGCTTCGATGCCCGTTGAGACGAACTACGCGCCGGGCGCGTCTATGCCCCAGGCAACCGTGAGCCCCCAGCAAGCCTTCCAAAGCTCGTCGCAAAGCGGAGCGGCGGCAAGCGGTGCTAGCTCCTATGCGCAGTACCAACAAGATCCCTCAGCCTTCACCGAGTATCAGCCGGACGGAACGAAAACTCTGCCCGATTCCACGCAGTACTTACCGGATGGGACCTCAAAACCCGTCACGGATAACCGCGCACCCGCAGCAAGCGATGCGGAAAGCGCTTCGAGTGGTGAGGCGCCGTCCTCTAAAAAGGGTCTGATCTTGCTTGCGCTCCTCGGGGCTGGCGCATTCTTTTATTACAAGAATAAAAAGAAAGGCGGCTGACCCGTGGCAAGCTCTGCGGCAGCGAGCACTGAAGCTCTAAATCTTCTGCGTTATTTTTGGAGTCAGAATGGAAAAAAAGCCGATCCGAAAACCTACGCGCCGTTTGATGTCTGGCTTGAAGAGTCGACTCGCGACATTCCTCGGTTTCTTAGTCTCTTCAGCTCACAAGTTAAAACCGCTCGTGAAGCCGGTTTTACTCAAGCTCGCTTACTCAAAGCCATGGATGTGGTGGTTAGTAAGTATGCTGGAAAGCTCCCCGACCGTCGCGGAATGCAAAACTTCCTCAACGCCGTCACCGAGCAAGCTTTCACAACGAGCTTTAAAACTGATCTCGCGGTTCAAGGCGTCAAAGAGGGCGTCCAGGAAGTAGGCAAAGCCATTGAGATCGGCTCGAAGATGGTGCTCACCGCAGCTCTTGTCTTCGGCGGTTTTGTGGCGATGACGTGGCTTGCAAAATTCAAAGCGCCGACGCCGTCTCCTGCGCGCGCCAATCCTCGGAGACGAAGCCGCGCATGATCTCACTCGTGGAGAAGTACGCGAGCCCCTGGTTTTTGCAGGTGGGTCGTATGGACGCGCCTGAGCGCGCCTCCTACTATCGCGCATGGCTCGCCGCTTTTCGTCGTGACTCGAAGATCGTGAAAAAACTCCTTGAGGCAAGATCTGAATACGAGCTTGTAGGATTCGCGCCGGGATGTTTGATGCGTAACGCTGAGAACGAACTCGGTTATGTGAGCTTCACGAATCCCACTTGTTTTTTCATGCACTCAAAACTCGCGGGCGGCGCTTTCATCGCGCCGGGTGGGGTGGAGCGTAGATTTTATCAGCCTGAAGATGGGAGCCTAAAAGGCGCCATGCGCTCTAACCCGAAGGCGTCTTTAAGTTGGGTCACAGATCTTGGGATGCTCTCCGGGCGTAGCTGGCGCGAGTATTTGAAAGATAGCGTGGACGAGCTGAAAAGCTCGAAGCTCACGCCCGAGCGCTTAGCGTTTGAATCGAAGAACCGTCACGCCGACCAGTTTAAACTCGCTGGCGCCGTGGTGAATCTCGTTTATACTCGCGCTCGCGGTGAGTCTCAGGATCTATCCGTTGGTAAGGGACTCGGGCGGCGCGCGATCTTGTATGTGCATCCGTTTTCGGGACCGGGTTATAGTTTTGATGCACCCCATTTGGAGGCGCTTATCGTGATGCGCCCAGGTCTTCGGTTCAACAAATCAGTATTAAGTGAGGTCCAAAACGTGGGCCTCGCAACGGATCTTGAAGGCGTTTCAGGCTAAGGGAGAATAGTTTATGGCACAGCTTCAGTTTATAGCGGACGACAACCCCCGAAAAAAGACGGTTGCGGTCGCGGCAAAAAAAACTCATAATGTCAATTCAGGGGGAGATAAACGAATGGCTCGTCGCAAAAAAGCGAAAGCGAAGAAGCACGCCAAAAAACGTGCGAAACCCGCTCCGAAAAAGAAAAAATCCAAAGTGAAGGCGCGTGCGCCTAAGCGCAAAGTCATGAAGCGTCGCAAACGGAAGAATCCCGTCACGCTGACTGTCTCGCAAGCGCGGCCTCGTGGAATCACCTCCACCAAGAAACCGAAGTTCGTGAAGGTCGGAACGTACCGCGCCGTCACGGATCGCGACGTTTCCGCAGTTCAAAAAGAAGTGGCAAAATTCCGGGCGGCTGGCTCCATGGCGAAATCTAAAAAAGCCAAAGCGATTCACGCTCGCTTGTTGAGCGGATTGGAAGCCAAAGGCGCCAAAGTCGCCAACCGTCGCGACTCGGACGCAGCCCTTGTCGCCGATCTCAAAGGTCAAGGCATGAAGGTTAAGGCCGGTCGTTGGAAGAAGTATTCTCCCATGGACGTTAAACCCCGCCGCAAATCGAAAGCACAACGCGCTAAGGCTGCTGTTAAAAAAGCAAAGACGCGCGTTGCCTCCAAAATGAATAAGGCTTTTCGTTCCGTTAAGCCCAAGGATTTAAATCTCGCTTTTCCTAAGAAAGGGACCGCTATGGCTAAGAAATATAAAAAAGGCAAAAAGAAATACTCCACGATGCTTGCGCGGGTAAACCCCTCGATGGCGCTTGAGGCAGTGACTGCGGGTCACAACATGGCAGAAGTCATGGCCGTAGCGCTTGGCGCCGTCGCCGCTCTTACGCCGCAACTTCTGGCCGCAATTCCTGTGGCTGCCGTCTCCGACCCCATCAAGAAAGTGAACGCAAAACTTTCTAGCCTCCCCGTGATCGGTAAAGTGCTTGGACCCCAAGCACCGGCCGCGATCCTTCTTCCTCTTCTTCACTTGGCTGGCTCGCAAGCCTCGAAGCGTGGGATGAAGTTCGGCTCGAAGCTTGAATCGTTCGCAAAAGGTGGCTACGCCGCCGTCGCAGCGCTCGTTCTCATGCGCGTCATCTCACAATTCGCCAAGATCAACCCCGGCCTGTCGGGCATTGTGACGAGCGAAATGATGAACGGCGTCGATTTCGGTCAAGAAGTCGATTTCGGCGAAACCATCGAGGTGGGCGCTGAAGAAAGCGCTCAGTTCGACACCGAAGACGCAGTGCAAGTCGGCGAGAACGCCGATTTCGGCGGCATCGTGACGAGTGAGATGAGCGGCATCATCGCTAGCCCCCGCAACCAACTTGGTTACACGCAAGCCGATTTGGAACTCGAAGACGAGCCCATCTCGATCGGTGAAACCGTGCAAGTCGGCGAGACGATCTCGATCGGTTAAACAGAAATGGTGGATGTCTTTCGGGTGGTAAAACCTGAAAGACTCCCCCATAATAAAAAGTAACCAACTCCGGCGCCGCCGGAGAGAGAAAACAAATTAGGGAGATCTACTAAAATGGCAAGAGTACAAATTCAAACCCCGCAAGGCGTTATTGAACTTCGTGATGAAGTTCGTAACCCGATCTACGACAGCTTCGACATCACCACGGGTGGTGCGGCGCTGCTGGGCACGCGTTCTTTCTTCTCCAGCGTTCAAGGTAAAGGTCGCTCGCAAACGAACCTTCGCCAGAACAACATTCTGGAGTCGATGGTCAGTTTCCGAATCCTCGGCATCGGTATGCACTCGCAGAACATCTATCCTGCGAACCGCGACGTTATGCCTCTGATCATGGAGAACAGCTTCGCAAGCCTCCGTATCACCGAAAAGGTGTACTACGAAGGTCCTGTGACGTTGATCGCCGGCAAGCTCGACCTTGCCACCTCGCTTGATAACCAAGCTGCACCGACCGAGCGCATCTATCAGCGTTACGGCGACGTGCAAGATTTGGGTGTCGTGCTCGGCGGTAAGCATTTCGTCGACATCGCCCAACTCCAAAGCTTCTCGCTCGATTGGACCATCGAAGGTCTGACCGCAGCAGAAATCGCTCTGGCGACCATCGCAGCGAACACCAAGCTTCGCGTCTATGGCGTCCTGAACGGTCTTCTTCGCCGCCCGGTTCAGTAAGAATCAGGCTCGAAAAAGAGCACTTCAAATCAGTGTGGGGGAGCAGTTTTGCTCCCCTGCACTCTTGAGCGTCGGAACTCGTTTCCGACTCTCAAGGGTGCAGCAAAATTTAGCGAAGGACCAAGATCCTTCATGTGACACCTTCATCCTTTAAAGGGGGAACACACTTTGGGTCTCAGGAACGCTACCGACATTCGCAAATATCTCAATCAGCGCCTCCCGGGCGCTTTGATGCCCACGAACGTCGGCCAAGTCTCAAAAATCGGTTGGAACTTCACCTACCCGGTGAACATCACTCTGAATTCCGTGCTGAACGGCGCGAACTGGGAATATGTCTTGGGGCCGAGCTTCCGCGAAACCGTGCGCTTTCAAATTAACGCCGACGCTGGCTTCTTGCTCACAGCTATTTCTTTTGCCGGCGGCCCGCCGTACTGCGATTTCCGCCAGCAACCCATCATGGTCAAGATCCGCGACGCTCAGTCGAGCCGCGAATTCATGAACCAAGCGATGCCTCTCAATAACTTCGGGAACCCGTGGGCGCCCTTGATCCTTGAGAAGCCTTTCTACATGGAGCCCCGCGCGATCATCGAAATCGAACTGACGACCTTCGAGCCCTCGACTGTGACGCGCGTTCTTGCGAACACGACGACGAACCCGACGCAGCCGCGCGCGCAGCTTATCTTCCACGGCGTCAGAACCCGCGCTGAAGACGCGCGCCGGATGCTCACCTCAACTATCGGCAAGGGAAACCCCTTGAGTGAAGACTTCGCCCCTGGAAACGTGGGCGACATCAATGACGTGATTTGGCCCTTCTGGTTCACGTTTGATTCGCGCGACATCGCCGCTAACCAAAGCTTCCAAAGCTCTGTCACCATCACTCAAGAAGCCGCCTTCATTTGGCGCTACTCGATGGTTTCAGTCTATGAGCCTGGACTTGACGGTGCCGCAGTACTTGCAAGCGGCCCCTCGATTCCTAACGCTCTCTTCAAGCTGCTTCGCGATCCGCAATCAACGCGGATCTTCCACGATTTGCCGGAAACGATTTCGGGCTACGATCCGAACTTTCCGTATTTTCTCGCGGCTCCGATGCTCCTCATGCCGAACTCGGCGATGCAGCTTAACTTGAGCTACGAGGGCGGCCTGGCAAACTCGTACCGTCCGATCCACTCGATTTTCGGATACCGGATTCGTATCCCCGGAGCTGAAAATATCGCATCCCTTGTGACGGGGTAATTCGCCATGAGTGCGGGACCGTTTCAGCGCCCTGGAATGCGGAATATCTCGACGCAAGTCGGGTATGACGCCATTTCAGACAAAGACAATTTGGGTGATGCGATCTCGCCTGCCGCCGCTGATCCGGCAGCTAAGCCTGCGCAGGAAGTGAACCTTGCGCCGGGCGGCTCGGTTAGTATTGCCGAGATGCCGAAGCATCTGGCAGCTCCCGGCGGCGCCCCCACGGTGCTTCGCTCGGGCACCTGCTTTGCTCTGCAAAACACCACGCAGCGGATCTTCGGGTTCTCGGCCGAGCAAGGTCAACCGATGATCTTCACGCGGTACCGCCTTATCGTCGATAAGATCGGCTTCATGTCAAACGTCGCGGGCACCGTGGTGCCGCCGTTTTTCTTCTCGCCTCGGATCGGCGGAGCGCAAGTGCTCACGAACCATGGCACCTTTGATCCGGCAAGCGGGCTCTATTTGCTTGCGCCCTTTTTCCCGTCCATGGACCGCAAGACCGTGGGCCTGAACGCGCCGAACGGTTTTGATATGGTGTCGGATACTGGATGGATTCCCTGCCAGGTGTATCTGCCTGCGGGGCGCGAATTCAGTTGGACGGCGATTAACGGCGGCGGCTTTGATCGTTATTTTACCGTTCACTTGGAAGGCTACATTTCAAACGGAGGCGAGGACATCGGACACTTCTCGCCTGTCGGGTAAGGTAGCTCATGACTGTGTACGTCGGCTCGCAAGACCCGGAAGTCACCGCGACTTTTGGCGTCGCGTTTCAGGATCGTTTTGATCGCACAAACGGCGTGCAGTATGTGAAGGGCGACACCACGGGCGTGGATACGAATTGGTTCCCTGTCGCGTACCCTGAGCCGTCAGGCTCCGAGCCTGACACCTACAATGTGAGCGCTGATGGTACCGGGCAATTCACCACAATTTCCGGTGCGATTGCTCAAGCGGTCTCGGATGGCGTATCGAGCGCTAACCCGAAGCAGATCAAAGTTTTCCCAGGCACCTACCCCGAGCCGCTCACTTGCGTCGCGGGACTCACGATCACAACACCGTTACCGGGCGTTGTGATCTCGGGAGCGGTCGCGCTTAACGCTCTGAACGGTACAGTCAATTTCGCGGGCCTGATTGTTTTCACGGCTCTCGTCACGCTTCGCGGAGATCTTGCGGGCGTGTTCGGTGCGACGTTCACGAAGTGTTTCATCTCTGCCGGTTTCACACATCTCGGCACGAATGCTGGGAACATCGCGGGCGCTACTTTCACGGATTGCACTTTCTCGGCTGTAGCACCCATTCAATTTCAATCAGCCACGGTTGGAAACGCGGGCCAAATAAAAGTCTCCGGTGGAAACGTCGCGGGCGTGTTCTCCGTCGATGGCGATTATCGTTGTCTTGTGGAGAACGTCATTCAAAGCGGCTCGGCGTTTGTGGGCTCGGGTTTTGAGTTCCGAAACAACAACTCCGGCACCTCGATCTTTGCTGATCCTCCGATCCGTATTTTCAATTCGCGCCTGAATCATCTCACGGTTCAAAACTTCTCCGGCCCTCCGGCACTTGTCGAAAATTGTCTGATCGCTGCCACAAGCGCGCTGCCGCCTTGGCTCGGTGAGGCAATTCTGTGCGATGGCGCGACGCTGATCGTTGCGAACTCGGTCGTAGGTGAGCCCGCCGTCGCGGCCGTGAATAACTTGGTGCGCGTCGTGGGCGGCCAATTCATCGCTCTGAAATCGCGCCTCATCACGAACATGAGCTGTCTTGATCTCGACGCCGCAAGCTTCGCACAAGTCTACTCGGCTGAACTCTCGGCCTCGGGCGCTCAGCGTGCCATTGAGGGCGCGGCCGGTTCGACCGTTATTTTCGCCAACGCTTTGTTCCTCGACGATAACCGTGTGAACCCCTTTGTCGCGATCCTCAACCAAGGAACCATGGCGCTCGAATTCGCCGGTACTGATGCGGCTGCACCTGTGGCGCCTGGGTACCAGATCATATGATGAACCGTAACGCGCGCCTCGTTTATGCTAAGATGGAGAACACCTTATGAGCATCCAATCTAAGAACCCCGCCCAAAACTCTCGGCTCACCTCGCAGTTCATGCTCATGAGCGGCCAGTTTGATCCGAGTGTTGTAGGTGTGAAAGCGCCGCAAGGCGTACTTTTCATTCGCCTCGTCACCTCGCCGTCGCTTCCTTTGATCTACATCAAAGCAGACGACACGAATGATTTTAACTGGATCGTAACTTCCAGCTTCCCGAACGTGTTTGGAACCTTCGCCGCACCTGTCACGACAAACGGCGTCGGCACCATTAGCTTTGGTGGAGCGCTCGCAACTCTGAATTCGATTTATCTTGCGTCTACTGGCGGCGCGGTGGTGGCTGCTGGAAACCCGATCCTGCCTGTGCCCACGATCAATGGGCAGCGCCTCACGATTTTTGGAACCTCGAACGTGAACACGGTTGAGCTTCCCTCTATTAACGGTCTTGATCTCAACGGCGGCGTCTCCGTGATCCTAGACGCCAACCAAGCCCTCGCCCTTGAGGGTTATGTCGGCGTCGGCTGGCGCGAAGTTTCGAGAAGGAGCTAACCTGTCATGAAAAAGATTCTACTTCTCACGCTTGCCGTCTGTGGTTTTAGCGCGACAGCGCAAACGACCTACAAAGCAGACATCTACACGGGCCGCATCCCAGGCTCAGCGGTTACTTATCGCGCGCAAAACGCTACAACCGGCGCCTCGGGGGATGTCACCGTGCGCGGCTCTGATACCGCAGACGTTGCACAATTCGGCGGCAACGTCGTGCTTCGCGCAGGCACGGGCGGCCTTGGCGACGGGGTCATTCAAGCAGTAAACGAATTCCGCTTCGGAACCGTTGGGAACTTCGTCGGCTTCAATGTGTCGGCTCCTGTGTCGTATTCGGTGACTTTGCCGAGCGCCGCACCCGCCACTGGTGAGGCGCTTGTCGCGACTTCTGCCACGACGCTTGATTGGGTCGCAGTGGGCGCAGAAGCTTTTCAAGTTTTGCCTCTGACCGCTGACAACCAAGTTGTAGCGCCGTCAGGCTTCGGCTCGATTCTTTTGTTGTCAGATGACGCGACTCCCGCCAACCGCACTTTCACCATCGGTGCCCGCACGGCAAACCAAACGATCACCTTCATTTGGGGCAACACGAACGGCGGCGAGCTACTCGACGGCTCGGCGACCTCGGGCGGCGGCACGTTGTTTTTGAACGGCGACTGGCTCCCGCAAAACGGTGACACGATCGTTTTGCGTTGCCCGATCACCACAGGTAACTGCTACGAAGTTTCGCGCTCGGATAACTTCTAAATCCGACTTTAAGGAGCCTCCATGTTTCGTATTCGCTTTCTTTTTGCTTTGTTGATCTCAACAAGCGCGCTTGCGCAAACGCGAAACATCGCGCTCTCGAAGCTCACCGACAACAACACGAAAGCGCAGCTCGCAAGCTCTCTTGAGGTCAGCTACCTCACAGGTGTGACAAGCGCCATCCAAACCCAAATCAACGCTCTGAAAACCCCGCAGCACGTTCTAGCGGGCGTCACACTCTCCAATTCGAACATTTCAAGTGCGGCCCAAGTCATGGTGATCCCAGCCGCAACTATCGGCGCGGGCCGCAAATTTCGCCTTGAGGGCGCCTCGATGATCTTCATCGGGAGCACGACCGGCACCCCGCTGCCTGTAGGCCTTGGCGATTGCCGGCTGCGGGACGCCACAACTCTCAAAGACTTCTTCCAGGTCGATTTGTTAGGCTACCTGCAAGGCGCTGCAAACCCCGGAGCCGTCACCTTCCCATCCACCACGCCGACTCAGTGGCGAGCCTTTAACATATTGCAAGCCTCACCCACGGCCGCCTATTGGGAGGGGTCCACTCCCGGCGAGGCCATCGTATTTCAATGCCCGTCGTCAGGCGTCATTACCTGTACCGGCCCCGGCACCCCCGTGTGCGAAACACGACTACAAATCTGGGGCACAATCGAGTAAACTTGTAGGCCTGTATGCGTACCATCACAGGCCTAATCTTTGCTCTCTCGTGTTTTACCGCTCACGCGCAAAATCGCAACATCGCCTTCGATGTGCTCTCGGATAACCACACGAAAGCGCAAATCGCGACCTCGCTTGAACTCTCGTATGTGATCCCCACCACCGCTGGCGCCATCGGCGAGATCCTCACCTCACAAGGCGCGGGCGTCGCCCCGATTTGGGCCGCCCCCGGCGCAAGCTCGAATCTCACGCTCACCTCTGACTCGATTGTTTTCGCCGACTCGCCCTATGCGGCGGGCGGCCTCGTCATTACGATTTTTGCCGACACCACTTTGGGCGCGATCACGGTTGATCTACCGGATTGTACGCTAAACCCTGATCGTCAATTTCATATTAAAAACATCGGCTCACCGGCAAACGTTGTCACAATTGATCCCTCGGGGGCGCAAACGATTGAGAACGCCGCCACTTATCCCTTGCCTGTCACAGGCGACGCGCTTCATATTCAATGTCAAGCCGGATCTGCTGCTTGGTGGATTCTCTAATCAACCCTCTTTTAGGAGAAACAAAACATGTTTAATTTGACCCGTTTTTTTCATAAGCTCTCACTTTTCACGTTCTTGATTGTGAGCCCGCTGGCGCACGCAACCTTCCTCGGCGACCCCACACATGTGCAGCACGGCGGCACCGGAGCCGCAACGCTTACCCAAGACCAGATTGTGATCGGTAACGGAACCTCGGCTGTAAATACTCTCGGCGGTACGAACTCCATTCCTTACTTCTCAGCCCTTAGCGTTCCCACCACGCTCTCGGTCGGATCAAACGGCGTTGTCGGATCGCTCCCCACGGGAGAAGTGACATCCGTTCTCGGTGTCACGAATGAAGTGCTTGTTTGGGATGCGGCCGGCGCACTCGCCTCAAGTTTCCTCACAAACGTGAATATCGACGCCGCCGCCGCGATTGCTCGCACCAAGCTCGCCTCCGGCACCGCAGATCATGTGATCATCAACAACGGCTCGGGTGTGATGTCGAGCGAGGCGCAACTCGGGGTTCCTCGCGGCGGTACGGGTGCCGCCACTCTTCCCTTAAATAACGTCATTCTCGGGAACGGCACCTCTGCTGTGCAGTCCGTTGCTCCCGGCACCACCGGCAACGTGCTCACCTCGGACGGTACCACTTGGACGAGTGCGGCCGCTCCCGCATCGGGCGGCGTCTCGGTCGTGCTTGTTGATAACGCAGCGTCACCGTACACGGTTGTTTTCGGTAGCTCACAAGGCGTGCAAGTTCGCTGCGACGCGACCGCCGGTAACGTCAACATTCTCGTGCCCGCAACCATCGCGGGTAACGTCGGCAAAACCGTGGACGTGAAGCGTCTCGACAACTCGGGCAATACCTGCACCGTGACCGCTGACACCACGGGAACGCCCGATCTGATCGATGGCGCTGCAACTCGGCTTGTCACGCTCCAATACGACAACTTGAGTATCCGCTCTGCTGGTACTGCGAATGCTTGGGACGTTCTCTAAGCTAAGTTTGTTTTTCATCTCTTAAAAAAGAAAGTGGCGCCATGAAACGAATTCTCTTTACGATAGGTTTGATCGTTTGTTTTTCGGCTGGCGCCACTTACTTGCAAGACCCCACCGCAATCGAGCACGGCGGCACAGCGGCGACAACGGCAGCGGCAGCTCGCACGAATCTCGGCGTGCTGCCGCTCTCGGGCGGCTCACTCTCAGGCGCTCTAACGTCTGGCTCCACGATCTCGGCTACCGGCTCTATTTCTTCTCTTGCCGGAATCACCGCCCAACAATTAACCGCGACAAACCTCACCCCGCTTCGCGCGCTCGTCGTCGGCAACAACAACAACCTCCAAGTAAGTTCCGTCACCGATGTGCAGCTCACGACTCTGAACTCTGTGACCGCGAACGTCCAAACCCAACTCAACGACAAGGCCACCCTCTCACAAGTGAACGCGCGTGTTAGCCGCACGGGCGACTCCATGTCAGGCCCGCTGCAAATGGCTGATGGATCGGCGTCAGCGCCCTCTCTCAGCTTCTCAGGAGCCGCCGACACGGGCGTTTACCGCACAGGCCTAGGGAACGTCGGCGTCTCGGTTAGTAACGCTACTCAGTTCATCGTGGGCGTTACGGCGGTTACTTCAAGCCAACCGCTCATCGGAGCTAAAGGGTTGGCAGTCACCCGCACGAACATAGCGTCGGCTGCGACTCTTGCCTCTGCTGATTGCTCCTCTGGCTTCATCAACTTGACCGGCACCACCGCGACGACTCTCGCCGGTATCGCAGTTCCCACGAACGGTGGGGCAACCGTTGGGATGCTTTGCTACGTCGTGAACCTCACCGGCCAGAACCTGACAGTCGCCCATCAGAGTGGTTCGGCCGGTACAGCCGCCGAACGGATTATCACCAATACTGGAGCCGATGTTGTTTCGACTGGGAACTCGACGGCGACTTTCATCTACTCGCAGTTCGAGCCTCGGTGGATCTTGCTAAACGCCGAACTCTAAGCTCAGCAGTCAAAAGTATTTTACCCAGCGGACTGATATAATGGTCCCATGAGAATCTTCTTCTATTTGAGCCTACTTCTATCTTTGAACTCCCACGCTGCGACTCGCAAGCTCGCTATGGACCAAATCATAGCGAACACCACAAAAACTCTTCTCGCCACAGCCGCTCAAATGGGAGCGCTCTCAGGTACCGCCGCCTCAACTTATTTGGTTTGTGCGGCTCCCTGCCAGTACACGACCATTCAATCGGCTATTAACGCCGCAATTCTCGATGGTCATGCGGACGCGAATAACCCGGCCACCGTGCTCGTGTATCCGAAAACGGGCGCCGCCTGCTATGTCGAGGATCTCACGCTTGCCCCAGGCATTTCGCTTACCGGAATGATCGCAGAAAATACTTGCATCGACGGAGAGATGACTTTCGCGCCTGCGGTGTCGCCCGCTGACATCGCGGTTCAAAACTTTGTATTGCGCGCCGGTAATGGAAAATCGATCCTCAATTACGTCTCAGGCGTCGGTGCAACTGTGGTCCTGCGGCAAATCAGTTTTATAAAGTACGACGACCTCACGCCGGCCGTTCGATACAACAACAGTTTCGCCTCGATGATCCTAGACTTGAGCGTGGTACGCCCCTTAACGCTCGCACCTTGGCTTGAGCTGAATGGCGGCATCGTGTTCGTCCGTGACGCGTTCGGAATTAACACCGGACCTGTGATCGTGGGAGCTGGCACAGGTGTCGCGATCTTTAACAATAGTATTTTCTCCGGGGGCGCGACGCCCTACATGGTCGATTCGGGTTTACAAATCATCTCTTTTTCCGGTGGTTCCATGTCCACCCAATTTGATGGTGATATTTTTCGCCTGCAACCTACGAACGCTTTTTTGTTTATCTCGAATTTCGGCATGCAAACGAACACAGGCGCGCCTGGCACCGGCTACGCGATTCTAGGCACGGCGGCGAATTCGGTTTCTTACGGAAACATCGCTATGACTGGAACTTCAAATATTTCTAACACCATCACAATTCTCCCTAGCGCGACAAGCTTCACACCGGTCCCGTGAAAGCTTTACTTCTCGCCGCTCTCATCGCTCCCGACTTCCAAAGTCATATGCTTGCGAGTTATGGGCTGGGGCTCACGTTAAGTGCCGCCGCCCACCAAGCCGACATTCGACCCGCTTGGTTTTGGGGTGCGCTAGGCTGTTTAATCGTGGGCTCCGCTAAAGAGCTTCTTGATCCGGCCTTTGGCGGAAAACGCGAATGGCGCGACATGCTTGCTAACGGTTTCGGCGCCAGTGGCGCGATTGCTGTCAGTTTCGCCCTTGATTTCCAGTAAAATAAGTCTATGGATGGGAAATCGGTCGAACTCAACGAAGACACCAAGGTGCCGCTTAAAATCGTCGCCTCACTTGCTTTTGTGATCGTGTCACTCGTTGCTTGGGGCGTGCGCATCGAGTCAAAACTTGAGGCGCATGATTCGCGTGATCTCGCTCAAGATCAAAAAATTCTCTCCGTTGAAACCCGCCAAGAAAAATACAGTGATGACGTGCGCGCCATCTTGACTGGCCTCACTGAGATCCGCACCGAGCTTAAATACCTCAAACCTAAGTCCGCGCGCGATAACTAGCCGTTTGAATCAAGCCCTGTGTTGCGGCTACAATGGTTAGGTGAACAAAAAACTCGGCCTATATCTCGGACTCGGCGTTGTGGCGGGTCTTGTTGTTTACCATCTTCGAAAAAAGAACTCGGCTTTAAGCGGCGTGCGTATGTCGCTTGATACTGATAAAATGGTGGATTCCGTGAGCCCATGGCTCAGGATGAATCCAGTGATGAAGCCGCTCTTGGGTGAGGTGGCAAAAGAGTTTCTGAAGTCCACGACCGGAGGCAAAATCAGCTTATGAAAAAACTCGGTCCCGACTCCGGTCGAAAAATTCGAATTCCTGAAGCTCTCATGAATGAAGCGGTCGCGATGTCGAAAGCGTCGCTTGAGGCAGAAGTGGCGAGCGGGATGCGTAAAAACCCGTCGCCAAAAGACATGACCGCTGAGATTGCCGCGCGCGCGCATAAGTATCTGCTGGAGGCCTTCAACCACAGCATGATCCCGCAAGCTGGCGTTCGCGAGAACCCGTCGAAATCGAAAGTGAGCCGCGAGGTCATATCGGGTGCGGTGGAGTTCTTTGGCCCTGGCGGTGTCTTAAGTGAGAAGAAGTTCCCGAAGGCTGACCTTGAACATCAGCGCTGGCGCTTGATGTCGGCCGCGACCAACATCGCGCACATGGTTATGGATCTGAAATTTGCGGGCTCGGGGTTTGTCTCGAAAGAACAAGAAGGCAAACGATCCTCGTTTGATTATCCGGCCGCGAAAGATTTCACGGGCGGCGAGGAGCGTGTGCTTCGTGAATCAGAAAAGCTCGCGTTCTCGCAAGCCATGATCGAAGTCGAGAAATACCGCGTGATTCGAATGGTGCTCGTTGCGAGCGTGTTGCAGCTTATTACGCCGCTGTTTCGGAGTAGTGACAGCGCGCCGAAGGGGCCTGATGCGGACTCGTTGATTTTCTTTGTGCGGGAGTTACCCGCGATGCGGGAGTTCGCAGCCGGTGGAGCGAAAACGGGTGCTTTGAATTCGCCGAAAATTCGGCAAGAGCTTTTTCGCCAGATCTGGAAAAAGCTCCTGCCGATCTCGAATACGGATATGGACTTGACGGCGCTTGCCCGTGGGCGCGTGGCCGGTTAATCAAGCGACGGTTCGTCGTTGTCCGTGTCGGTTTCGGTGTCGGTGTCGCCCGTGCCGTCTTCAAACGGGTCGAAGAATCCGGCAAAGATCAAATCATCGGTTTCACGCCAAAGCATCTCAGGATCGCCCGATGCGGTGCCGCTCGTGAATACGCATAGGAGTTCGGTTTTGGCGGTGCCGGCGACATCGCGGGTTTGAATCGCGAAGCCCTCGCGGCCGGCTTGCTTGCGGTCGATCACATAAAATTTGTCGCGTAATTCCATGGCTTCCTGCCCTCCGTCGTTGTGAATTGTACTTATGGGAGTTTGGGGCCGCGCGGGCGATTGTCAATGCCGAGCCTAGGCCGGGTGGCTAGCCTTACGGTGGCTAGCGCGCGGCGTGGCCTGTGAGAGGCTCACGGGCTCCCTAGCCTGTCACAGGCTAGCGGGTTGCCTAGGGCCTAGGCCCTGATAGGCTAAGGGTAGCCCTCCCGCCAGACCCCTTATAGGAGAATGACGCTATGCGGTAGCCTGTTAGGGGCTACCCGGTTGCCTTACCATATGGTCGGTTATAGCGTGGTTCTATAAGGCGGTAGGGCGCTAGGGGCCTAGGTCTAGCCTATATAGGGCTAGGGCTAGGCGGCTGATAGGGAGAACGCCACGCGCCGCTCGTTGTGGAGGTATTAGGGATGCGTAGAGGGAATAGTCAAAGGGAACTTCAGGCTTTTGATTTGGCGCTTCGAAAGGCTTGGCGGGTTTACCGCCGAGCCCTAGCGGGTCAAAGATCGGGTAGGGCTTCGCGATGATCGTCGCGGACAGCTTGTTTGCGGGCTTCATCATCGGCGTTCTGTATGTTTGGGTTTTGCAGTTTTTCTATGGTCGGTTATTCGGCCTATGACCGATGATGTCGTGGAACTTGTCGCGGCGCTTGGCTGCGTCAATGGTCCCTCTTATATCCAAGTCAGAAATCGGCTTCAGGCTAAGTGGGGAGTCCTGCATTTTGCTGTTATGCGGCGGGCGGCTCTTGCTTGGCTTAGTCGTGGGAATTCGGTCAAAGGATATGAGAATTGTGAAGTTGTTTTGAAGCGAGAAACGGAGGTTGGTTGTGTTGATAATTACCGGGCATAGTGGGCGCCGCTACAAAATCGAGCGACGCTTTCAGCCTGTCTTAAAGCGTATGGTTTATTCCCTTTTTGAGGAGTTAACCAATGGCGGTTTTTGCGTTGATGTTATGGAAGAATTTTCCACGGAAGCTTACGCGGTCGACTTTGCTAAAAAAGCCGATGCGGCGTTGTGCTTAGCGCTGGATGAAATCAAGGCAAACATCCAATGATAGGCATTCGAGGAGTTGCGCTGTGAAACTTAAATTTGTCATCGCTCCCGTAAAACCTCATCGTGACGCGCGGCCTACAGGCTATCGCATTCATGAGTACACGCCGGCCGGTTATTTCTCGTGGCCTGACTTCTTCGCGAAGAAAGAAAGCGCGATGAAACATCTTGAATCTTGGGCTACGCGTAACAATGAAGAATTTGAGGTAACTTATGTCAACAATTAAACCAGGAACAGTTTTAGTTCACTCTTGGGGATACGAACAAACCCAAGTCGATTTCTATGAAGTCATCGCGCTCAAGGGTGAGGCGAGCGCGGTTGTCGTGAAGCTTCCGGCGGAACGTGTGAAAGATACGAGCTGGGCGAGTGACGAAGTGATTCCGGGTAAGCCCGCAGACGATGCGCCAAAAGCTACTTGTCGAATATTGCAAGACGTGTATGTCTCGCTCACCAACTTCGGGATGCGTGGCTATGGTGCGCGCGTTTGGAATGGGCGCCCCCAACATCGGAACTGGTACGGATGACTAACCCCGTTTTTGATATCCCCCACATTCACGCGCGTGCGAAAGATTTTCTTCAGCGTGTGAAGTCGTTTCAAAGTGAGGGTACTAGTCGCGGTATCATAAGGAACTTGGGCTATCTACCTAATTGGTTTCGACCTCTCATGACGCGGACATCTTTGGGGCGCCTAACAAATTTTGAAAGCCACCGCCTCACCATTGAAACCGCTCAACTTATTTTAAATTGTGATGACGGTTTGTTTTTTGATCGTGTCGCAGCCGATAAAAAACTTAGCCGTCTCGAAGAATGGATATCCTCGCATCCCTCGCGGCAGAAATATTTAGCCGCGCCTGTGCCGAAAGAATCGGTGAACAACAAGACCACATTGAAACAACGTTTGTCAGCCGCCCAAATAGTAGAACGGCGTTTGATTCTTAAAATCTTGTTGGAAGAATTCCAACCGTGTTTGTCGAACGCGGAGAGCGTGCGCTTAAGCGTTGGTTCGGTGGAGTATATCCGGCACCGCGCAAACGAATCTCGGCGCTGGATAAGCTTGTGGAAACGCAAAGACGGCGCGGCTTGCTATCGTATTAAAAACGGTTGTCCGAAATCGGTGGTCAATGTTCTCAGTCGTGCGCATCTAGGGTTTCAGCCAAATGTTATCAGTCTGAAAATGATTGCTGATACGTTGGAACAAGTAGTGGCATCGCAAAATGGGCAATGGTTTGAAGCTCTCGTAGCGGATAAACAGTTGTGCGATTTAAAAGTTTGGGTCGAATCATCCGTTCTGCGACGTGATTATGTAGAGTGTGCCGTCGAATTTGGTTTGACTGGCCTTCGACGTAGCTTGAGGCATCGCCTGTATGCGGGCCAACTTGTAGAACGAATGGAAATCTTAAAACGTTTGTTGTTGGAATTCGGTTTAAAGCAAGTCGTCCCTGAAAATTCAGAAATCTTATTTGACGCGTCGAGTGAGTGGCCGACTGTTCGGATCGCGCTTGACCCTGGCCACCATCCCTACCCGTCCCCCGCTCTATAAGCCCCGCCAAGCCCTTCAAAGCTCGCCCCCCTCCCTGACTGCCACCCCACCCACCTAAAACCTAACCTTGCCCCCGTGGCGTTTGTTTAAACAGGGTCGGGGTGCGTGGGTCG
>Ga0172380_10001500_pt1 | contig 39933 bp, 33 predicted proteins | sample Leawe162metaG_FD_119747 | JGI IMG/M metagenome (GOLD analysis project Ga0172380, IMG submission 119747) | Leachate microbial communities from a municipal landfill in Southern Ontario, Canada - Leachate well 162 metaG | ecosystem: Engineered > Solid waste > Landfill > Unclassified | place...
CAAAGACGCCAAGGGACGCGTCAATCTGAAGACCATCGCGACACCGCTCAAGGACCACCAGGATGCCTATCATAAGCAGTGCCCACTGACCTAGCATTCTGTGGCACAGCGCTCTTTGCGGGGACACCAAGCGCCCCGAGTTGATTGAATCGGAGATAAACATGAAAGTACTGCAACCGCCCGGCTGGCCGCGGCCCAAGGGCTACTCGAATGGCATCGCCGCACGCGGCACCATGGTGTTCGTTGCCGGTCAGGTCGGATGGGACCTCGACGAGAAATTTCGCAGCGCCGACCTGGTGGGCCAGGTGCGCCAGACGCTGATCAACATCGTGGCGATTCTCGCCGAGGCCGGCGCCAAGCCGGAGCACATCGTGCGCATGACCTGGTATCTCGGCGACAAGGACGAGTACAACGCGAGTCTCAAGGCCATCGGTGATGCCTACCGGGAGATCATTGGCCGCGTATACCCGGTGATGACTGCGATCCAGATCGCGGGCTTTGTCGAGCACGGCGCCAAAGTGGAGATCGAAGCCACCGCCGTCATTCCTGATTAGGATGGCCATAGGAGATGCAAATCGTGACAAAGCCAGGAGAGGCGAAGCTCAAGTATCTGTTCCAGCCTGGACAGATCGGCAGCTTCAAGACCAAGAACCTGATCAAGTACGGCGCCTGCTGCGTCTCCAATTACAACGGCCGCGACGGCACGATCACACCGCGCGAACTGGCGCGGACGCGTGTCATCGCCGCCACCGGCTGCGGCCTCATCACCAACCAGGGCGCCTATCCGGATCCGCTGGGCGAAGGCAAGGCCTACTTCCGCCAGGTGGCCATCTTCGACGACAAGTTCCTGCCGCAGTTCGAGACCATCGCCCGCTACATCCACGACGCGGGCGCGGTGGCTGTGCAGCAGATCCTGCACTGCGGCCGTTACGGCGGCATCGACCTCGGCTACTGCGTCCAGCCCTCGGTGGTGCCGCAGACCCTGCCGCATTTCCGCCCGCCGCGCGAGATGACCAGGGAGCAGATCAGGGACGTGGTGGTGCAGCACGCGGAAGCGGCGAAGCGCGCCATCCGCGTCGGCTTCGACGGCACCGAGATTCCCAGCTTCATGGGCTACCTGCTGGCCAATTTCAATTCGCGCTTCACCAACCAGCGCACGGACGAGTACGGCGGCTCGCTGGAGAACCGCGGCCGCTTCATGCGTGAACTGATCGACGCCATCAAGCAGGCGACGCCCGACAATCCGCTGTGCATCCGCCTCAACGGCGCCGAGTTGATGGACCGTTGGGGCGGCAATACCCAGGATGAATCCTTCGAGCTGATGCAGCAGGCCGTCGACTGCGGCGTGGACATGATCTCGGTCACCGTCGGCTGGCAGGAATCGCCGGAGTCATCGTTCGGACGCGATGTCATGCCCGGCCATTGGAACTTCCTCGCCGCAAAGGCCAAGAAGATGTTCCCCAAGACCCTGATCACCTTCGGCAACCGCCTGCCCGATCCGGCCATGGCCAACGAATGCATCCGCGACGGGGTCTTCGACTACTGGGAGGTCTGCCGGCCTTTGCTCGCTGATCCGGAGATGATCCACAAGGCCGCCGAGGACCGCATGGAGGAGGTGCGTCCCTGCATCGGCTCGCTCAATTGCCTGTCGAGGCTGTTCCGCGACCTGCCCTACACCTGCACCATGAATCCCATGCTCGGCCACGAAGTGGAACCCGAGTACCACATCACGCCGGCCACCGAGAAGAAGCGGATCATGGTCATCGGCGCCGGGCCAGCCGGCATGGAGGCGGCCATCACGGCACGGCAGCGCGGCCACACGGTGACGGTGTTCGAGAAGTCGGACCGGCTGGGCGGCAACCTCGCGGCCTATGCCGCCAACGACCTGGCGCGCCCCGCCGACCTGCAGAGCGTCATAAGCTACTACGCGGTGATGGCCAGGAAGCTGGGCGTCGAGGTGAGGCTCAACACCGAGGCCAACGCCAAGTTCATGCGCAGCGTCCTGCACCAGTTCGATGCCTGCATCATCGCCGCCGGTGCGCGCACCGACCTCGACGTCTTCCGCTATCTCGACGGCGCCGAGCTGCTGGTCGACGCGCTGGAAGTCGCGCACGGCCGGATCAAGCCGGGCAAGCGCGTGGTGATGATAGGCGGCGGCAAGATCGGCCTGACCATTGCCGAGTTCCTGGCCAACGCCGGCCACGAGGTGACCGTGGTCGAGGAGGAGAAGCGCGTCGGCGGCGACATCATGCCTACCTTCAAGTGGCGCCATACCGCCTGGGTGGACGAGTTGAACATCAAGACGCTCTGTTCCTCGCGCCTGGTCAAGGCGACCAAGGACGGCGCCACGGTAAAGAACGCCAAGGGCCAGGAGACCTTCGTTCCTGCCGACAGCATCCTGGTGTCCAGCCCCCGCCGCGCCAATCACGACCTGTTCCACGAGTTCGAGTGGATGGTCGACGAACTGCACGGCGGCGGCGACGCGACGGTACCGCGCGGCCTCGACGCCGCCATTCAGGAAGGCTACAGACTGGGCGTACGCATCTGACCGGCACATGGATGGCGCGTGAGCCGATGGAGCAACTGATGACTGATCGCTTCGGCGAACTTCCGGCCTGGCAGGCGATGCTCGATCGCCACGCCGAATTGTTCTCGGAAATGAATCCCGGTTCGCGCATCGGCTTCGTCGCCCGTGCCGACTCCGGCATGCTGCCGGCAAGCACGTGGCGAGCGCGATGGCGGCCTCGGGCAGCGGCCGGATGCTGGCCTGGGAACGCCAGAACGAGGGCATGCGCGCCAGCATAGAAGACTTCGGCGGCATCAAGGATTCGCGGGTCGACCTGCTCTTCGTCGCCGAGGACGAGGCCCTGACCAATACCCGCGAATCGCTCTCCGGCGAAACCTTGAACGTCATCAAGCGCCTCATCCGCAAGGGCGGCATCATGTTCTACGTGATGAAGAACAAATACCAATTGCAGGAAGCCGGCTACGAAGAGTTTCTCGACTCGCTGGGCCTGGCCTTCCTTGGCGCCTGCCGGTGATCTTCCTCAATCCCCTGGGCGCGCCGCAGCTCGCTTGCGATCATTGCGGCTGCCGCTGGTTCTCGCGCACCGAAGGCAACAACTGCTACGAATGCGGCGCCGAGGTGACGCCGGAGAACCTGGCCGAATACGAACGAGCGCTGGCACAGTTCGCGGCAAAGCGGCCGGACCAGCAGGCGGCGAGTTGACGCCTCAGCGCCAATGCCGCCGACAAGACCTCGGCAGCATTGTCGATTCCCGGATTAGCTGCTCAAAAGGTGCTGCCGCGGCCGACCGTGCCGCCATCGATGGTGACGATCGTGCCGCTGATGTATGAGGCACGCGCCGATGCGAGAAAGCAGACCACATCGGCAATCTCTTCCGGCCAAGCCGGCCTCTTGAACGGCAGTCGTTCGCATATTTCAGGATGGAGGCGAAGCGCCTCCGCCGTGCGGTCGGTCTTGACGATGCCAGGGTTGACGCCGAGGACGCGCACGCCCTGGTCGACGCTGGCAGATCCGAGCGCACGCGTCATCGCGATCAGGGAGGCATTGGCGCCGCCGCCGACGAGATAGTCGGCGGTGGGTTTTTCGCCGCCCGTGCCGATGATGTTGATGATGACGCCCTGCCCGCGCCGCTGCATCGAGGGCAGCAGCCCGCGCATCAGGCTCAGGTAGCCGAAGACCTTGAGGTCCCAGGATCGCTTCCAGGTCTCGTTATCGACGGCGGCCAATGTACCGGAGGGCACGGCGCCGGCGTTGTTCACGAGAATGTCCACCTCGCTGCAGGCGGCGACCAGTTTGGCCGCAGCAGCATCGTCGCTCAGGTCGGCAACGTGTATCGACACGCCTACGCCGTGCGCCTGGGAGATTTCGCGCTGCGCGCTCTCCAGGTCCTTGCCGGTGCGGCTCGCAAGATGCAGGGCGCAACCCTCGGCTGCGAGCGATCTGGCGACGGCCAGGCCGATACCTCGCGACCCGCCCGTTATCAGCGCCGTCTTTCCAACCAATTCAAGATTCATGGCAATTTCCTCGACGTTAGCCAGGCATGGAATGCGGCCTCCGATTCGAGTGCCGCAATCACGGTTCGATCGTAGCGCCTGGTGGCGCATTCTGCAACAAGAGATCGGCGCTGGCGTCAGCCAGTTCGCCGCCTTTCCCTCCTTCCCGCACCATCAGCAGGTCTTCGCTCTCCTAGGTGAATGCTCTGATCCCCGTCAGTTCGCGGCCGACGATCAATTTCTGAATCTCAATCGTTCCATCAGGAAATGAGAGTACGCGCGCGTCGCGATAATATTTCTCCACGGGAAATTCTCTGGTGATGCCAAAAGCCCCGTGCACTTGAACTGCCAGATTGGTCACGCGAAGAGCCGCTTCGCAGGAATAATACTTGGCCATCGACGACTCGGCGTCTGGCCTTCTTCCCTGGTCGAACATGCTTAGAGCCCGGTAGCACAAGAGCTTGCTGCAATCGATCAGCGTGCGCATCTCCACCAGCATATTCTGCACCAATTGGAAACTGGCAATCGGCTTGCCAAACTGCTGCCGCTGCAGGGAATATTGCAGGGCGGCTGCATAGGCCTTTTGCGCCAGCCTTATGCTGCATAGCGCCTCGACCGATCGCTGGCTGAGCCAGGTTCCCGTCAAGATCCGGTGGGCATGCCCGGCTGCTTCGAGGAATATGTTTTCCTTGGGAACGCTGACGCCTTCCAGGATGATTTCACAGACCTGCGCCTGCCGTATGCCCATCATGTTGAGCGGCTTGGTGAGCACCGGCGATTCTGCAACATCGACCAAGAACGGCGTCAGGATGCTCTTGCCCTGCGCATCCTTTCCCGTCGCGGCGACGACCAGCAGGTAGTCGGCAACCGAGCCGGCCGATACCCATATCTTCGTTCCGTCGAGGATGTAGCGGTCCCCTTTGAGGACCGCCTTGGTCTTGACGCCCCGCGGATCGGAACCGGTATCGGGCTCGCTGGTCCCCGAGGCGGAGAATCTTTCGCCGCTGACTATCCTTGGCAGATACTTGCTCCGCAGCAGATCGGAACCGCCCATGCAGATGCGCATCGCCACCACTTCCATGCACATCAGCAGTTCGAAGGCTTCATAGGGTATGGTTTCGGCGGCGATCCCCATGCCCACGGCACCCAAGCCGCTGCCGCCATGCTCCAATGGCAAACGGGCGGTGTGAATTCCCATCGGCAGAAGAATCTCCCGGATCTTGACGCAGACGTCCCGGGGCAGCGGCTCTTCAGGATAAGACGCCAGCAAGGGCTCGATCTTGTCGCTGACCAGCCTTTCCAGAGTCTCCTTGAACAGTCTCTGCTCTTCGCTGAATTGGAAATCCATCGCTCTTCGCACCCTTATCGGCGATACGACAGAATCTCATCTCACTGCTGCTGAAGGACTACCATCTTTCAGCCTTAGCTCATGAAGTGCTTCTCGTAATACGCTTCAAGCTTCTTCAGGTGGCGACTCTCTTCTTCGATAAGCTGGGTGAAAACGCCGGCCATCGGTGCGCTGGCGCAGGCCTTGGCGGCCCGGCTATAGAAGTCGACGGCGCCTTTTTCCATGTGTATGGCGTAGATCATCGCTCCGCGCATGCCGGCATCCGAGACCAAGTCGTCTTTGCTGAAAGCGTAGTCGATGTGCATGGCCTGGATGGGCTCGGTCAGCATCTCGCCGCCGGTCAATTTGCCATCGAGCAGAGCCATCTCCAACCTATACTTGTGATTCAGTTCGTCCAGGGCGTTTTCGCGAAGAATCTCCTGCGCTCCCTTATCGCTCACTTTGCGCATGGCCGCCAGGTAATGGCGAAACCCGGCATTCTCCATTTCGATCGCCGACTCGATGGCCGCTTCAAACGTATAGCAAACGTCGTTCTTGCTCATGCGATGTCCTTTCAATGAGACAAAATCCGGTGATTGGAAGCGCGAAACCCTCAGCACTACACCGCTGGCTCGCCCGCGCAAAGCCCGATCAGTTCCGCCACCTGGCGACCGTCGAGTTCGTCAAAGCGCATCACGAGGTCAAGCACCCGCCGCGGCTTGTCACCCGTTAGAACAAGCCTGGCGAGGCTCAGGAATTTGCTCTCCATCTCTTCCGTCGTCATCGGATTTTCCGGCGAGCCCTTGGCGGCGTGCACCACGTGCCGGTATTCGTTGCCGCTCCGTGTTACCGCGACCACTTCCGCATCCGAGATGCTGGTGAAACTCTCGTTCGGGACCAGGCGAATCTTCTCCATCAGCTCGACGATGTCCGCACGCCGCACCTCGCTGTCCGAGAACTTATCGGCGGTCAACTCGCCGTAGCTGAGTGCCGCCGCCAGACAAAATTGCAGGCTGAACTTGCCTTCCAGGCCGACCGTGAGCTGCGATTTTCCGGCGACGTGCGAAGCGATCGGGCAGACGATGCAGCGGATTTCCTTCACCTCGCTGGCGCGCAGCGAATATTTGCGCCGCACTTCGAGCATGGCATCGATGGCGGGGTGCGTTGCGCCGCAGGAGGCATAGGGCTTGTAGACGTTGTTTACGATCTCGTATTGCTTGCCCAAGCCCTCGCCTATTCCCCCCAGGTCCTTCTTCGCCAGAACTCGGGCAAAGCCGCGCTCGCTATCGAGCATCTGTTCCGAAGCGGTGAATCCCCCGCTGGCCAAGAGCGCCGCCAAGAGCCCGTTCATCGCCGCCTTGCCGGCGTGGAGCGGCTTCGACATCGAGCCGAAAGATTCAATGAGGCCAGCCGCTTGCGTGCCCGCCATGCCAATGGCGTGGCGCAATTGCTGTGGCGTCAGACCCAGCGCCTTGCCGGCCGCCGCCGCCGCACCAAAGGTGCCTACGGTCGCGGTCGGATGGAAACAGGTATCGATCAGTGGCTTGCCGAGGACGCGCGCAATTCTGGCTTCCACCTCGAAGCCCAGCACGAAAGCCGCCAGCAGCTCCTTGCCGGAGAGCGTCTTCCACTCACCGAGCGGCAGAATCGCCCCCCAGGCAGGCGCGCTCGGATGCAGCAAGCCGTCGACAAGATAATCGTCGAAATCGAGGGCGTGCGACATGGCGCCATTCGCCAGCGCCGCATTCAGAGGCGAGGTCTTGAGTCCCTTGCCCAACACCGTCGCCTGAGGCTCACCCGGCATCGCCTTGAACATCTTGGTCAGTATGTCCGCCAGCGGTTCCTTCGATCCGCCGAGTGCGACGCCGAGCCAATCGAGCAGGCAAAGCTTTGCCTCTCCGACCACTCGCGGAGGCAGGTCCGCAAATTTCGTGTCTGCGACAAACGCAGCAAATTCCTCGGTGATCCCCATCTTTGTCTCCCTTTCTCCCATCGCCTCGACGCTTGGATCAGCGTCGTCCTCGAGCCGCAGGCGGTACGGTATCAGACGATTCCCCTTGCCTGCAGATCCTCCAACTGTGCAGCGGAATAGTTGAGCATCCCGCAATAGACGTCTCGATTGTGCTCGCCCAGGCGCGGTGCGCCTTGATAAACATCGGCAGGGCTTGCGGACAGCTTGATGGGGCAGCCTAGCAGCTTGATGTGCTCCGGGCCCCCGGTGTGCAAAGGCACTTCGACGATCATCCGCCTAGCCAGAACATGCGGATGGCTGGCAATCTCGCTGAGTTCAAGCACGGGCGCTGCCGGCACGCCTGCGCCCTGGCATCTGTCGACGACCTCCGCCGCTGCCAAGTCCTTTACCCACGCGGCAACCAGGGCGTCGACTTCCTTGCGCTGGGCGATGCGACCTTCGCCGCTGCTGAAGCGCTCCCGGATCGTCAAATCGTCGCAGCCCATGGCTTCCAACAGGCGGTTCCACTGCCCGTCCGTCTCGACGGCCACCACCACCAGCCTGTCCCGGGCAGGATAGGCGTTGTTGGGCGCATGGCGGTAATGTGCGTTGCCCATCCTTGCCGGTATCTGCTCGCCGTTGAAATGGCGGGGCCAGAACTCGGCCGTCATCCACACCAAGACATCGTACATGGCGACGTCGATGAATTGCCCTGCGCCGCTCGCTTTCCGCTGATGCAGCCCGGCAAGCGCGGCCAGGGTACCGGCAAAACCGCCGGAGATATCCGCCATCGAAGGCCCCACTTTGGTCGGCGGTCCGTCGGCGCGACCCGTCTGGCTCAGGAAGCCCGCTCTCGCCTGAATCACGGTGTCGAAGGCGCGCTTGGTGCGCATCGGGCCGTTCCAGCCAAAACCGCTGAGCGAGCAATAGATCAACGCAGGATTTGTCTTCTTCAGCGTGTCGTAGTCGAGGCCCCACTTGCCCAAGGTTCCGGGCACAAAGTTCTCGACGAGAAGGTCCGATTTCCTGACGAGTTCGAGAAAGATTTCCTTTCCCTCTTTTTGATTCGTATCGAGCGTAATTCCCTTCTTGTGACAATTATTCATGTGGAAGGTATAGCCGCTTCCACCCATCTTCGGGCCACCGATTTCGCGCAGGGCATCGCCCTTGGCCGGCGGCTCGACTTTGATGACCTCCGCGCCCAGGCTAGCCAGCATCCGTGTCGCCACCGGACCCGCGGTATAACAGCCCAGCTCCAATACCCTGACTCCCTGCAGCGCGCGGCTGCCTGCGCTTCTGCGCCCGGCCTCGCCCGCAGCCCTGCCGTGAACCGCTGCGTCGGAGAGGAGTTGTTCGTTATGCTCGCCCAAGCGCGGGGCCGCCCGGAATGCTTGCCTTGAGGCGTCCCCCATCTTGGCAATTGGACCCGTGGAATACAGCTTCCCGCCGTGCTGGTGATCCAGTTCCAGGAGCATGTCTCTTGTCCTGAGCTGTTCGTCCTCCAGCATCATTTCCAGCGTATTGACCGGCTCCGCCGGGACATTCGCTGCCTCAAGCAGGTTCACGATCTCGTCAACGGATTTTGCCGCCGTCCAGTCGCCCACAATGTCGTCCACTGCCGCCAGCCTGGCCAATCTGTCATCCTTCGATCGATAGCGCTCATCTTCGATCAAGTCGCTCCGTCCCATCGTCTCGAGCAGCGCATGCCACTGTGGCTCGGTGACCGTGCAAATGAACACCCAGCCATCCGTCGCGCGATACGAATTCCATGGAACCGCCATCGAGTGCAGATTGCCGATTCGCTGCGGATTCTTGCCGCCGGTGAATAGCGTCGGCAAGAATGTGCCGAGGTAGCCCAAGAGGCAATCGTGAACCGAGATATCGATCTGCTGGCCGGCGCCGCTCTCGTCGCGATGCCATGCGGCAGCAAGAATCGATACCGCGGCAAGAATGGCGGCCGCATGCTGTCCGCACAAGATCCCGGCCCGGGTCGGCGGGTCCTCGGCGAAGCCCGTAGTCGCCATCATTCCGCTCATCGCCTGGATGACCAGCTCGTTTCCGGCGTGGTCGCTGAGCGGACCAGAGCGACCAAAGGGAGACAGGACGCAGTGGATGAGCCCGGAGTTGCTTTGCCGCAAGCGCTCGAAATCGATGTCCAGGGTACTCGCTTGCGTGAAGGCGCTGTCCTCGATGATGACGTCCGCGTCGGCGATCAATCTTTGCAGCGATTCTTTGTCCGCTGGCAAGCGCGGATCAAGGCAAACGCTCTTCTTGTTCGCGGCGATCAGATGAAAGTCGTAGCTTTCGCCATGCGGGCCAAAAGGCTTGCTACGGCGCAGGAGATCACCCGCGGGCGATTCGATCTTGACCAGCTCGGCGCCAAGATCGGCGAGCAGTTTTCCACACAGTGCGGCTGCCGACCAGCCTTCAGCAAGCTCCAGCACGCGAAGCTTGGATAGTCCCGCGCCCATGCCGCTGGCGGCGCGTTTCATGATCTCTGACAGGGCCGCATTCGATCACCCCCGATCTAGACCAGCCCCTGCGATTTCCATGCATCCAGTTGGGCGGGGGCATGGCCGAGCAACTCGCAATAGATCTCCTTGTTATGCTCGCCCAGGCGCGGCGCTGATTGATGGACCTCGGCCGGGCTGGCGGAAAGCTTCATCGGGCAGCCCAGCAGCTTGATCTTCTGCGAATGCCCGGCATGCAGCGCTACTTCGATCAACATTTGCCGCGCTCGCACATGCGGATGGCTGGCAATATCGCTAAGCTCGAGCACCGGCCCCGCTGGCACGCCGACGGCCTGGCAGCGGTCAACAACCTGTCTTGCCGCCAAGCTCTTCACCCAGTCGCCAACCAGAGCGTCGACTTCCGCTCTGTGTGTCACGCGGCCCTCGGCACTGGCGAAGCGCGCGCCGTCCTTCAATGGGCCGCAGTCCAATATCCCCAGCAGGCTGTTCCACTGCTTGTCCGTCTCCGCCGCGATTGCCACCAAGCCATCCTTGGCTGGATAGGTGTTGTAGGGCGCATGGCGGAAATGCGCGTTGCCCATCCTCTGCGGGATCTTCTCGCCGTTGAAATGCAGCGGCCAAAACTCGGCCGTCATCCATACCAATATGTCGTACATGGCGACGTCGATGAACTGCCCTTCCCCGGTCCTCTTGCGATGATAGAGCGCCGCAACCGCAGCCAAGGCGCCCGTCAGCGCCAGAGAAACGTCGGCGATCGAAGCACCCGCCTTGGTCGGCGGCCCGCCGGGGTAGCCGGTCTGGCTGAGCACGCCGCCCCGGGCTTGGCCTATGGTGTCGAAGGCTCTTTTCTTGCCCAGCGGTCCGGTCCAGCCGAAACCGCTGGCCGAGCAATAGATCAACGAAGGGTTGGCTTCCTTCAGTCTGGAGTAGCCGAGACCCCACCTGTCCAAGGCCCCGGGCGCAAAATTCTCGACCAGAACGTCGCAGCGCTGCACCAGTTCAAGAAACAGCGCCTTGCCCTCCATCTTGTTGGTGTCGAGGGTGATGCTCTTCTTGCTGTAGTTGTTGATGAAGTAGATATAGGCATCGCCCTCGATCTTGCAGCCGAAGTCCCGGAGAGGGTCGCCCTTCAGCGGCGGTTCAACCTTGATGATTTCTGCGCCGAGATTCGCCAGCAGACGGGCGGCAAGCGGTCCGCCCGTGTAGACGCCGGTTTCCAGGACCCTGATCCCCTCCAGGGCCCTGCGGGTCGTGCGCTGCATCGCTTCGCTCTTGTTTCGCCGTTCCGGCGCTTGAACCGCTATGGCTGCCGTGTGCTCCGCGAGCAGAGGTGCTGGTCTGCTGATTTCCCCGGGTGTCACCGTCATATTGAATAGCGGGCCGGTCGCGTAAACCTCTCCACCCTTCGGATGCTTCAATTTGACGCACATGTTTCTCGCGCTCACCTGTTCATCAGCGAGCAGAGCCTCGACGGTCAGGATGGGTCCCGCCGGAATATTGACCGCCTCGAGCAGGCGCGAAATGTCCGCGATATTCTTGTCGGCCACCCACTGGTTGATGATGGCATCGATATCCGCGTTGCTGGCGATTCGTTGATCCTGCGTCGTGAAACGAACGTCCTGCGCCAATTCGTCGCGGCCGATGATCTTCGCCAGCGCCACCCACTGGGCGTCGCTGCCGGTACAAATGATCACCCAGCCGTCCTTGGCTTGATAGGAATTCCAGGGGGCCGCGATCGGATGCAGATTGCCTATCCTTTTCGGGTTCTTGCCCGTGGTAATGAAACCCGGAAGAAAGGTTGCCAGGTAGTTGAGCAGACAATCGTGAACAGAGATATCGATCTCCTGACCGGTACCATTGTCCACGCGCTGGCAGAGGGCGGCGAGCACCGCTATCCCGGCGATGATGCCTGACGCGTGCTGCCCAAGCGAAATTCCGATCCTGGTCGGCGAATCCCCGGGGAAACCCGTGGTGACCATCATGCCGCTCATCGCCTGGGCGATCAACTCGTTTCCCGTGAAGCCGCTGAGCGGGCCGGATTGGCCAAACGGTGAAATGCTGCAGAGGATGAGCGCTGGGTTGCTCTTGCGCAGCTGATCGAAAGCCGCCCTGAAACCATGCTCGGCGGCAAACAGGCTGTCCTCGACGATGACATCGGCGCTGTCGCGCAATGCCGCCAGCCGTTCACCGTCCTCCGCAAGCGCCGGATCGATGCAGACGCTCTTCTTGTTCGCCGCCACCAGCTGGATGTCGTAGCTCTCGCCGCATGGCGCCAGCGGCTTGCGGCGGCGCAGCAGGTCGCCCTCCGCCGTCTCGATCTTGATCACCTCGGCGCCGAACTCGGCCAGGAGCCTGCCACACAGAGCGGCCGCGGACCAGCCTTCAGCGATCTCGAGGACGCGGATGCCGTCCAGCACCTTGCTCATGCCGGCGATGTTGCAATGGTGCCTGTCTTGGCCAGCTGCTTTTCGCAGGTTTCCAGTGCGATCAGCGCAGCGCCCAGCGCTCCGACGATCTGCGGCTCCTCGGCGACCATGATCTTCGTTTTCAACAAGGCTTCGAAGGCACCGAGCGCGCCCCTGTTCTTTGCCACGCCTCCGCTGAAGGCCAGCCTTTCGACCAGACCCTTCTTCCCCAGCAAGCCGATCACCCGCCTGGCAATCGACATGTGTATGCCCGCAACGATATCGGCCTGGCTATTGCCTTGCGAAATGAGGCTGATCACCTCGGATTCCGCGAAGACCGTGCACATGCTGCTCACCGACAGCTCTTTCTCGGCCTGGAAGAAGAGATCTCCCATTTGCTCCAATTCCACTTCGAGCGCGCGCGCCATGACTTCCAGGAACCGCCCCGTGCCGGCAGCGCATTTGTCGTTCATGGCAAAGCTGGTCACCCTTCCCCTCTCGTCCAGATGGATGACCTTGCTGTCCTGCCCACCGACGTCGATCAGTGTCCGGGTCTCCGGAAAGAGAAAATGGGTGCCCATGGCGTGACAGGAGATCTCGGTGACGCTCTCGTTGGCAAAATCAACGCGCTTGCGCCCATAGCCGGTGGAAATGACATAAGCGATCTCGCTGCGCTCGAGCCCTGCCTGGGCAAGGGCCTGGCGGAATGCCTCCGCCGCCGCCTTCTGCGAATTCGCTCCGGAATAGACCACCGACGAGGACAAGATTTCCTTGTTTTCGTTCAGGATGACGGCGTCCGTCGATACCGAGCCGACGTCGACTCCTGCAACTCTCAAATTACCCATTTTCTATTGCCACCTCTACTTGAAAAACTGCTCTACCCTGACTGCTATCTTCTCCGCGATGCGAGAAGCTCGATGAAGGCTTCGAGCCGCGTTTCGGTCTGGGCATCCGAATAGTAGGAAGGATCCGTCGGGTCGCCGTCGATCACGACGCCGGGAATTCCCAGCCGCTTCTCGATCGCATCGACCATATCCTTTTGCCCGATGTCCATCGGCTGGCAGGTGCGTGAGGAATGCATGACCAGCCCGTCGATCTGAAAGTCCTCGCACAGTTTCTGAATCCGCTCGGTGCGCGCCTCGACATTGGAGAATGCCCAGGTGATCCAGCACAGCTCGCGAGCGATCGATCCCACCGGATCATCCAGGTCGATCTTCTCCGGTTCGTGCGAATAAAAGTAGGTGTGGGTGTATACCCCGGCGATCAAGTTCGCACCCAGCGAACCCAGCTTGTCGGATAAGCGGCCGACCTTGAACCAGATGGGCAGGTTGTCCCAGTAGAGACGATATTTCTCATCGGGAATGGCGCCGATCTTGTTTTCGACCCGGTACTCCACCTCGGCCTTGAGCTGCTTGAAGAATTCCACCGACTCGTTCGTGCCGCGCCAGACGTGCATCGGTCCGAGACAAATAAAATGGTCGAAGATCGTCATCGGCGCCGGGTGCGTCTGGCTCATCTTGATGCAATAGGCCCGCAGCATTGCGGCCTCTTTGACCTTAGCCATCAGCTCCTTGAGCCTGTCGTAGTCGAAGCTATGCCCTTTGATCTCCTCCAGGAAGCCGATGAAGTCTATGAGCTGGCGCTTGACATGGGCGACCGCCTCTTCGAAGTCCGCCCATTTGTTCATGAACGGCACGTCGATGCAGAATCCCGGCTTCTGGAGCTGGCGCTGCTGGAAGTCATAGGTGTTGGCCATCAAGTGACAGGAAGTGACGGCGACCAGGAAGTCCGGCTGGGGAATCAACAATTCCGGCCGCACCTCGGACGTGTCGCCGCTCTGGGCCATCATATGCACGCCCTGCGTAAGCCGGGCGTAGGAGCATATGTCCGGCGAATAGCCGCTGCGGTGCGCCAGTTCTTTGAGGAAGGCTTGCCCCTGCCGTGCCGCCAAGTAGGCGCCGTAGCTCTCGAGGTGAGCAAAGCGGATATCCATCGCCCGCATGAGTTCGAAAGGCACCGGCCCATAGCTCCAAGCCATCACCTTTCCCTCCTCGCGGGAGTTGCGCAGATCGGTGTAGTAGCGCTTCATCAGTCCCTTCGTTTGGCCAGCGGTGTCCAGCCGGCGGACCAGCGACGATATGGCGTCTTGGGTCATTGTGTGTTCCTCCGTAACATTTCCAGAAAGGCCTGCACCCGGGTCTTGACCTGGCCGACCGAGGGCATTTCGTACTCCGTCTCGATGACCATGCTGGGAATACCGGCGTCGTCCAGCTTGTCGCTGGCAAAGGGGTGATGCATGTCATGCGGCTGGCAGAACTTGACGATCAGAAAAATGACCCCTTCGGCCCGGTTCGCCTTGACCAGGTCGATCAGATAGCTGCCGAGATCCCGGCCCTGGTCGAAACGGGTCGGACAGGGAATGACCATGTTGAGGTGGCGATGGACGATGGCTGCCATCGGATCGCCATCGGTCGCGAGGTCCGCATTGATATAGCGGCCGCCCGTATACAGATCGTCACCGACGACGGTGCAGCCCGCTTCCTCGATGAGGTCGAGGATTTCGCGGGTCGGAAACTCGCACAGGCTGCCGGAGAGAACGATCTTCACCGCGTCACCGGCAGACGCTTGCTTCTTCTGCAGTCCGCCGATCAGCTCTCTCGCCAGAACGCTGTGCTCCTCCTTGGGCATGACCATGCTGGCGAGAACCACCGAACTCAGATCGGCAGCGCTGATCAGCGCCGGGTTGTCGCGCCTCAGCGCATAGATCTGGCGCAGCAGAGCGCGATTCTCGTTGAAAACGCCTATGCTCCGGCGCAGCGCTTCGTTTTCTATCTTGACGCCGAAGTGATCTTCCAGCGTTGCCTTGAACTTGGCGAGCTGGGCGCGAAGATAGGGTTCCGCTGCCTTGTTCTTGATCGATAGCGGCAACACCAGGTCGAAGTGATATTCGCCCTCGCGCTTGTGCATTCTGGCGATGTTGGACAGCCCACGGATCGCCAGGCAAGTGTCCGGCGAGACGATGCCATCCATCCAATCGAGCTTGTGTTCTTGAATCATCTCCCCGATGCAGCGCACGATGCCGCAAAAATAGCTCTGCACGTTCGAGGGACCCTGCTCGATCTCTTCGTCGGTCTTTTGCAGCACCACCGGTAGCATGCCCGCGGCATGGATCAGCTCTTCGGGCACGTACATCGGCATGCAACCGATGATCTTCCTGCCGTTCTCCTGCTTCCATTGGCGCAAGTACTCGTACGGCTGGTCGGCGATGCCTCTCAACTTGCTCAACACTTGTTCCATGCGTTCCTACCCTTCCTCTATCGTCAATACGTCTCTGCGCTCTTAGAAAAATGCCCTGATTCCGGTCAGTTCGCGGCCGACGATCAGCTTCTGGATTTCGATGGCACCGTCGGGAAAGGCCAATACCCTTTCGTCGCGGAAATATTTCTCGACCGGGAATTCCTTGGTGATGCCAAAGGCACCGTGTGCCTGCACGGCCAGATTGGTCACTCTCAGCGCCGCCTCGCAGGAATAGTACTTGGCCATCGAGGACTCGACATCCGGTCTCTTGCCCTGGTCGCACATGATGAGCGCCCGGTAGCACAGGAGCTTGCTGCAATCGATCAGGGTGCGCATTTCCACCAGCATGTTCTGCACCAACTGGAAGCTGGCAATCGGCTTGCCGAACTGCTCGCGCTGCAGGGAATACTTGAGCGCGGCCTCATAGGCCTTCTCGGCGAGCCGGATATTGCACAGTCCGACGATGGGGCGCTGGCTGAGCCAGGTCCCGGTCAAGATCCTATGGGCATGCCCCGCGGCTTCAAGGAATATGTTCTCCTTGGGTACGCTGACGTCTTCCAGAAAGACTTCACAGATGTGCGCCTGGCGTATGCCCATCATGTTGAGCGGTTTGGTGACCACCGGCGATTCGGCGACATCGACGAAGAACGGCGTCAGGATGCTCTTGCCCTGCGCATCCTTTCCGGTCGAGGCGACGATCAGCAGGTAGTCGGCAACCGACCCGGCCGATACCCATATCTTCGTCCCGTTGAGGATGTAGCGGTCCCCTTTGAGGACGGCCTTGGTCTTGACCCCCCGCGGGTCGGAGCCGACATCGGGCTCGCTGGTCCCCGAGGCGGCGAACTTTTCGCCGCTGACTATCTGCGGCAGATACTTGCTCCGCAGCAGCTCGGAGCCGCCCATGGAAATGCGCATCGCCACCACTTCCATGCACATCAGCAGTTCGAAGGCTTCATAGGGTATGGTTTCGGCAGCGATCCCCATGCCCACGGCACCCAGGCCGCTGCCACCGTGTTCCGCCGGCAGGCGGGCGGTGTGTATGCCCATCGGCAGGAGGGTCTCCCGGATCTTGACGCAGGCGTCGCGGGGCAGCGGTTCTTCGGGGTAGGACGCCAGCAGGGGCTCGATCTTGTCGCGGACCAGCCTCTCCAGTGTCTCCTTGAACATCCTCTGCTCTTCGCTGAATTCGAAATCCATTTTTCTTCGCTCCTAGAATGCCAGTGATATTCAGGCTGACTTGATTGGGCTTTGCTCGCCGGCGAGGCCGAGTTCGCGCAGTATGCTTTCGGTATGCTCGCCGAGTAGCGGTGGCGGCGACCGATCCAGCTTGGTGAATCCGGCGCGCGCCAGCGGATTGCCGATGTGCAGCACGCGGCCTTCGTGCGGATCGTCATCCCAATACACCATGCCGCGCGCCTTCACCTGCGGCGAAGCCAGGGCCTCGTCGCCGTTCAGAACAGGACAGACGGGAATATCCCGTGCCCGCATCGCCTGCTCGATTTCGTCCATCGTCCGCGCCGCACAGTAGTCGCCGATCACCTGCCGGTAGACGACGGATCGATCGCCGTGATCCGAGAGCCGTTCGTGCAGTTGCTCGCTGACGACGAGATCGGGCCTGCCGATGACCTCGCAAAACTTCTTCCACGGTCCGGCTTCCAGCAGCGCCACCGCGACATGGCGTTGATCGCGCGTCGGATAGATGGCGTAGCGCGGGTTTTTGCCCCAAGCGTTGAGCACAGGCAAGCCGGTGCCACCGGAGGCGCGCGAGAGCGCATGCACCAGGCAGGGAAAGCCCATCGCGAGCAAGCTGTCCAGCATCGACACATCGAAATAGGCGCCTTCGCCGCTATCGCGCCGCCGGTACAAGGCGGAAAGAATGCCGATGGTGCTGAATGCGGCCGCGGCATAGTCAGCGGCCTGAAACTGCGGCATCTCGCCACCGCCAGTGGTACTAATGATACCGGCCAGCGCCTGCACGACCATATCGTGGCCGGAGGACGCGGCCAACGGTCCGTCTTGGCCAAAGCCGCTGATCGAACAATAGATGATGTCGGGTTTGATTTTGCGCGCCGTCTCGTAGTCGATGCCCAGCTTCGCCGCGCCGCCAGGAGCAAACGATTCGAGCATCACGTCCGCTGTCGCGATGAGTCGCCGCGCCGCTTCCCGTCCGGCCTCGGTGCGCAGATCGAGTTCGATGCTGCGCTTGTTGCGGTTGGCAAACCCGAAGTAAACGCTCTGCTGCTTGTAGTGCGGGGCGTTATGACGACTGGGGTCCCCCAAACCGGGCGCTTCGACCTTGATCACATCGGCGCCCATATCGGCCAACATCTGCGTGCTCCATGGTCCCGGCAACAACTTCGAGAAGTCGATGATGCGAATTCCGGAAAATGGCAGAGCAGCTTCTGGCGGTGCTTCGTCTTTCATCTCTTCTCCGTCGGTGAATGGTCGCTAGTTGTGCGCAGGCCCAAACCAGCTCTCAGAGGAATCATGCGGCTAGGCATGAGCGGCCGGCTTTGCCTCTCCATGCACGCCGGCATCTTGTGCGACCGGTGTGCCGAAGTAGGTCTCGATGACCCGCTGGTCGGCGACGACTTCGGCCGGGGAGCCTTCGAACAGCTTTTCGCCAAAGTTGAGCACAACGATGTGCTGAGCAAGACCGAGAATGACATGGACCAAATGCTCGATCATCAAGATCGTGGTGCCGGCAGCGTGAATCGCGCCCAGCACCTCCATCAGTTCGAGCACGTCGCCGTGCGGCGATCCGGCCATCACTTCATCCAGGAGAAGAAGCTCGGGTTGTGAAGCGAGTGCTCGGGCAAGTTCCAGTTTCTTCAGGTCGGCCAGAGCCAGGGTGCCGGCGATGACTTCCGTCTTGTGGTGCAGACCCACGAGCTCCAACGGCCGACGTACCCGTTCGCGCGCCTCCTCGAGCGAAATCCGCGCGCGGCGAGAAAACAGCGCTCCCGTCAGGACGTTGTCGATGACCGACATCTCCGGAAAGCTTTGCACGATCTGAAATGTGCGGCTGACGCCACGCACGCAGATGTCGTACGGACGCAAGCCATCGACGCGCTCTCCGCTCAGATAGATCTGGCCGCTGTTCGGCCGCAGGTAACCCGTGATCAGATTGAGCAGGGTCGTCTTGCCGGCGCCGTTCGGCCCGATCACACCGACAAACTGATGGCGTTTGACCTCTAGCGACAGATTGTTGGTGGCAACCAGCCCGCCGAAGCTAAGGCGCAGGTCGCGGATCCGCAAGATCGGTTCGGCCTTGGTGGCGTCTTCGGCAACCGTTGCCCTGGCCTCGCTGGCGACTGGTCCCGGCACCGTGACTTCCTCCACCTGGTGCAAAAAGATGTTGCGCAGGCTGCTGCTGGATGACAGTTCTTCGGCCGATACGGACAAGGTGATGCGCCCCTGGGCGAGGACATAGCCGCGTTCGGCGACACCGAGCGCCGCCTGCACGTTCTGCTCGACCAGAAGTATGCTGATGCCGGAGCGAGCGATCTCGCGTATCGAATTGAATAAGGCTTCCAACACCAGGGGAGCAAGGCCGAACGATGGCTCGTCCAGCATGAGCAAGCGCGGCCGTCCCATCAGTGCGCGGCCCATTGCCAGCATCTGTTGCTCCCCGCCGGAGAGCAATCCAGCGTTTTGCTTGCGCCTTGCCTTGAGTATCGGGAACAAGGCGTATACCTGTTCCAGCGACGCGGCGCGTTGCCGGCGCACGCGAGCGCCATACGAACCCAGGGAAAGATTATCCTCGACCGACAGGTGTGGGAAGACGAGGCGCCCCTCCGGGGACAAGCATAGGCCGGCAGCAGATCTCTTGTGCGCCGGTGAGTGAGTAATATCGACGCCAGCAAATAGGACGCGGCCGCCACTTGGGGCGTGCAGGCCTGCGATCACGCGCATGGTCGTCGACTTGCCTGCGCCGTTGATGCCTAGCAAGGCGACAACCTCGCCCTCCTCGACCGCGAGATCGACGCCGTCGAGCACCACCGATCCCGCATAGCCGGCGCGCAATCCGCTCAGTTCAAGTAGTTTCACGTTTGTCCACCCGAGAGACGGCGAGCGCGGGATGTCCTGAGTTGTCGCACCAGGCCCCAAATGCCGTGGGGCAGAAACATGATGCACAGCACCAGGGCCAGACCGTAGACCAGCAGACCGAAGCCCTGGGCACCGAACCAGATCCTCGCCGCCTCGGAGAGGAGCACGCTCAGCAGCGCTCCAACCACCGGGCCGACCAGGGTGTAGATGCCGCCGAGCAGGGGACCAATTTGCGACAGCAGGGTGACATGCAGATCGAAAGCGATTCCTGGATCGAGGAAGCCGCCGTACCAGACGCGAACGGCGCCGGCAAATGCCGCCATGGCGCCGACCAGGCCCAGCACGCCGACACGGTAGGTCACCGGACGCACGCCGAGCATCTGCACGGCGAATTCATTGGCGCGCATGCCGCGAAATGCGAAATGCCAGGTTGTGCGCGAGAGCAGCCACGCCACCAGGATTGAAATCAGCGCCCCGGCTACCATGGTTGCGCTGAGCCAATGGGCGCCGATTCGCACCTGCGGATTGACGTAGAGCCCCTCGCCACCCCCCGTAAATCCGGCGGACATCACGGCGACGACGCGCAGGCCTTCGGCTACGGCCAGAGTCGAAATGGCGAAGAATATTCCGCGCAATCGCCCGGTGATGACGGCGAGCACCATGCCGAGCAACGCGCCGCCAATCATCGCCGGCACCACAGCGACCAGCAACGGCAGCCCCAGCCTGTTGGCGGTGAGGACGGCGATGTAGCTGCCGACGCCCCAGAACGCCGCGTGGCCGAGCGAAATCAGCCCGGCGTTGGCGGCCATGTTCCAACTCACGGAAAGAATCACCATGCTCGCGGCCGAGATGATCCAGTCATTGACCACCGCTGACGCGGCAAATGGTATGGCGAGTACGACCAGCGCCGCGACGATCGCCAGTGCCCCACCCAGACGTCCTTGGCTAGTTATCAACGGCTTGCCCCAGTATCCCGCGCGGCCGCAAGAGCAATACGATGAGCAGTACTGCAAGGGCTACGCCCTCGGCCCATCCGCCGCCGTCTGGCACGTAATATGAAACAGCAGTTTCGACGAAGGCCAACACAAATGCCGCGATCAGCGTCCCGCCAACGCTGCCCAATCCGCCGAGCACGACGATGGCAAAGCCCTTGATCAAACTGTGAAAGCCCATGAACGGCGTGATGGTCAACAAGAAGCTGATCGCCGCGCCGGTGGCCGAGCCGAGCGCGGCACTGATCATGAAGGAGAGCAAGTACATGGCTGTGGCGTTGATCCCGACCAGTTTCGCCGCATCCCTTTGCTGCGCTACCGCCTGGATCGCCTTTCCCGTGTCGCTCAGCCGCAGCCAAAGTATCAAGGCAATGGTCAAGCCTATCGACACCGCAAAGGCGATCAATCGGCCGTAGGCCACCATGACGCCGGCCACCTGGTCGGACATTTGCGAATACACCGTCGTCACCGAGCGCTCATCACCCGTGAACACCAGTACGGCGATGTTCTGCAATACCAATCCCACCCCGAACAACAGCAGGATCTGGTTGACGTGCGGCGCATCGAGCGCCCGTTGCACGCACAGCTTGAACACCAGGCCGCCGATCAGGGCGACGATGATCGCCACCAAGGGCAGGCTGAGCAGGGGATCAAGGTGAAAGTGCAGGCTCAACAGGTAGGCGCCATAGGCACCGAACATGATCAACTCGCCATGGGCAAAATTGATGATGCGTGTCACGCCAAAACAGAGGGCGATCCCCACGGCCATCAGGCAGTAAAGCCCACCCAGCAGCAGCGCATCGACCAGAAGTTGCGGCAGCAGCGTCATCGCCAGCCGGCCTCAAGCGAGCGTCGCCTGCGGCCAGGCCGACCATACCCACGCGCGGAGCAAAGCGCCATCGCCGCTCTATTGCAGCGGCTTGAGCTGGCCCTGGACGCGGTCCTTGGGAGCCAGGATCACCATCTTGCCACCCTGCCTCTGGAACACGACCAGCTCATTGAAGGTCTGATTGACGGCGCCGCCCGCACTCGGCCCGAACTTGCTGCGCCCCATCACGGTTTGCACTTCGAGATTGCGCAGTTCCTTCGCTACCCGCTCCTTGTCATCGGTGCCCCCCGCACGCTCGATCGCCGTCAACAGCATCCCCCCCGAGGCGAAGAACAGCGCATCGACCGCCTCGGGCTCGGTGTTGAGCTTCTTGCGCAGTGCCGCTTCCCAGTCCTTTGTGGCGGGAAATATCTTCGGGTAGTTCGAATCCGCCGGTAGCGCCTGCCCCGGCAGCCAAGGCGCGGCGCCGATCCAGCCGTTTGCCGCCTCTTCGCCGACCGCTTCGGCAAAAGACGCCCACTGCGGCGCCGCGGTCCCGACCAGATAGGGGATTCCCATCTTGGCCACCTGTATCTGCTTGGCCACCACGATCCCGTCCGTCGTCTGCATGAGAGCGAGCAACACGTCCGGCTTGGTGAGCTTGATCTTTTGCAGCGCCGGGTTCATGTCGGTCGCGTTCTCCCGCACCATCTCCGTCGCACCGATCTCGAATCCGGCATCGGCATAGTGCTTGCGGGCATCTGCCAGGTTGGATCGCCCATAGCCGCCGTCGGTATAGATCATCGCGACCTTCTTCCCCTTGCCCAGCACCGCCGCAAGCATCTTCGACACACCGACGTGATACTGATCGCCCCAGGCCACGGTATGAAAAACCATCTGCTCCCCGGCGATGGCCTGCTCGAAGCTGAGCGATGTGGCGCCCGGAACCACCCATACCGGCTTCGATTGCCGCCAGACGGGCACCGCCACCGAGACGTTAGGGGAAGAAACCGGCCCGATGATGAAGTTGATCTTCTCCTTCTCGATCAGGTCGGTCATCGCCGAGGTGGCCCCCTGTGAAGTGCTTTGCGTATCCCGAAAAACAATCTCGATTCGTTTGCCGGCGACGGTCCCGCCAAAAGCATCGACGACCATTTCCAGGCTTCGCTTGGCCTGACTGCCGTAGGTAACGAATTTTCCGGTGAGTTCGAGCGGTGCACCGATCCGCACGGTCTGCTGTGCCTGTGCGCTGCCGCTGCCAAGCAGTAGCCCGAATAGCACGGCCACGACCAGGCGCTGCAAACATGAAATGGTATGCATGCTTATCCTCCCTGTCCCTTTTCGTCTTTATTAACTTCTTTAGACCGGCGTTCGACGCGGCACCGGTGCGTGCAATTATCTACTCGGCGAGGCAATGGACAATCTTGATTATCTGATGCATTATTCAGACAAAATGAACAATTGCCAAGTACCGGCAATGAGGCAGCAGGAGACGATTCGATTCGCGCTGTCTTCGAGCGAGAGTATGAGCCGTGTCGCCGCGCAGGCCAGAGGAGATTTGGGGACAGGCAGCGCCGCAGCATCCTGTCCGCAAACAGGGAGGTCACTGCATGAATCGGAACAAGGTTGCCGTTTCAGACGCACGCAACATCTCGGCGACCGCCTTGAACATCAATTTCAAGCTGCTGCAAGCTTTCGTGCTCGTCGCCGAGTACAACAGTTTCCGCATGGCAGCGGAGGTGTCGCATCGGTCGCAATCGGCGACCAGCATGCAGATCAGACAGCTCGAAAAACAGCTGGGAGTTTCCCTGTTTCACCGCACGACGCGGCACATCCAGCTCACCAATGAAGGGGAGCGCTTGCTGCAGGCAACCCGCCAGGCGCTTGCCGCCCTGGACGCGGGATTGCGCGACATCCGGGATACGGGGGACATGCAGAAAGGCAGCGTCTTGATCGGTTGTGTGCCATCCATAGCCTCCACCCGGCTGCCTCATGCCTTGGCGTTGTACGAGAAGCTCTACCCAGCGGTTACCGTGCACGTCCGGGAAATGCTCTCGATCCCCCTCTTCGAGTGCGTTCGCCGCCAGGAAGTCGACTTCGGCATCGGCCCCCAATCGAACGACAGCAAGTCTCTCTGCTTTCAGCCGATCTACTCGGATGAAATGTGCGCGCTGGTCCCCAGAGCCTATAAGCTGACCCGCAAGACTTCGATAACCCTGCGTGAGATCAGCCAGTTTCCCTTCCTGGCCTGGGGAAAGCAGACGACTGTGGACGCGGTCCTGACCCCGATACTGGAGCGGGAAGGAATTTCTTTTGGCAGAAAATACGAAGTGAGCGAACCCCACACGCTTCTCGCCATGTCTGCCGCGGGATTGGGTATCGCGATCCTGCCGCGGATCATGTTGCCTGCGCAAGGCCATCCGTCCTTGCGCATACTCCCCCTCGCTGACGTTTCCTTGTCACGGCAAATCAGCATCATCACCCTGCGCGGCAACGCGTTTTCGCCGGCCGCCGCCCACCTGGCGCAAATCCTGGAACGCCTGATCGACCCGGAGAAGGCCAAGCAATACGCCGCGCGCAGCTAAAGTCAGCCTGCCCCAAACAAGGGACGCAATACGTCTCGCGCCGGTGCATCATCGGCAAGCGCGTCGACTGCCCGCTCGATGGCCGCGCTTGTGCTCTTGCCGACGATCGCTTCGGCCATCCGGCGATACTTGCCGCGGATCTCGGCTTCGCTGAGCGGCGCATCGATGGTGCCGGTCGCGTACTTCGCCCGCTCGATGATCGAGCCGTCCCGCCGCTTGACCCGCACCCGGGCGAAAAAATGCGTGGGAAACTTGGCCGCAGACTCGGGATCCAGTTCCAGGCGGACCTTCTCCGCAACGCCGATGACTGCCGGATCCTTGAATCCCGCAGCTCGCGCGGCTTCGTAGTGTGAGAACTCATTGCCCCCCATGACCATGGTCATCGCCAGAGAGAAATGGGCAGAGAACTGTGCGCCGGTCATGTCGCTCGGCCGAGGACCAATCCGGTTGATGTGCTTGAGCGATAGCGGATCGATGCCCACAACCATTTCAACCACATCCTCTGGCCGCAGCCCCTCCTCGGCCATCAGCGCGTGCACCGCATCGATCGGGGCATGAATGACGCCGCAGCAGAAGTAGGGCTTGATGCCGGTCGTAAGGAAGTCCCAGCGATTTCCCAATTCCTCGACCATGGGGTCGGTACGGTATTCGTTGGCAAACGCCTGGAATACGCCGCGTCGGCCCTCCACAACCGTCTGCGGACCGCTGAATCCCCGGCGTGCCAGGCTTACCCCACGGATGCCTCCCATCGCGCCTAGCCCCGCGTGGAGTCGTTTGACCTCGCCGCCTGATTCCGCATATTCCGTCGTGCCGGAGGCATGGCTGGCGGCAACACCGATTGCCGAGGCAAGCGTGGCGGGATCGAGTTTGAGCAGACGTCCGACGCCGACGGCCGAGCCGAATACGCCCATCATGCAGGTTTCGTGAAAGCCGCGGTCGTGGATCAGCGACGGCTGGACGCAGAGGCCGACCCTGATGATGGTTTCGAATGCGAGCGCAAGTGCTGTTATCGTTTCATGCCCGCGGGCGTCGATATCCTCCGCCACCGCGAGAACGGCGGGCACTGCGACGCAACCCGGGTGGGCGAGCGCCGTCGTGTGCGTATCGTCGATTTCGACCCCGTGTACCGCGGTCCCGTTGCTCAGAGCAGCCCACTCGGGCCGCAGCCTTCTGTCGCTGCCGATGACCGTCGAGTGACCGTCGGGGGACTCCTCCAGCGCGTACTCCCGGACACGGGAGATGTAGTCGACCTTCGATGCCACCAGCGCGGCGCCGAGCGCATCCAGGATGTGCAGCAGAACGCGCTTGCGGACATCCGGCGGAACTTGCTCGTAGCGAAGTCCGCTGGCGAAATTGGCCAGCTCGCGCGTGATCGGGCGCTGCTGCGTCTTGCCGTCCATCGACCTACGGGTCTCCTCAACCATCTTCCAACCTCCTTGTCAAAATCGATCGACCAGCTGGTCTGGCCCGCAGCCGTCCTCATCTGCGGTCGTCTTTGCTGGCGTCGCTCTGCTATCGTTCGCAAGGCGCATCCTCGCCCGAGAAGATATTGACCTTGATCGTGCCATGGCCTCGGCGCTCTGCTTCAGTCGCCGTGAGAATATCACGCAAATTCCGCTTCATCCTTTCCAGCACCTGGCCGGTCGCCAGGAGTTGCTCGTAGGTAATGCCGGCCGAAATGCGAGTGTTGAAGCGGTCGGTCGCCTCGCGCATGGCCGACAATAAACGCTTGCTCTTGGGCGCCAGATGGATGAGGTGGAGCCGGCGATCATCTGGCGAAGGGCTCCTGCGCACCAGGCCGTTCTTCTCCAGCCGGTCGATCAGGTCGCCGACAGCCACCTTGCCGAGGTCGAGACTCGCGGCCAATTGTGACTGGCTGACGCCGTCTTCACGCGATAATTCCGCCAGCACCCCGCATTGCGCGCGTGTGAGTTTCAACGGCTTGAAATAGCGGTCGAGGGCGCTGTGACGCAGCCGCGTCGTGTCGTGAAGCAAGAAGCCGAGCTGGAATTCCAGGTCGAGCCTGGACGCCTCCGCCAGGCGCTCGCTCGCCATCGCGTCCCGCCGTCCTGAGCGCATCAGCTAGGCCGGACGCCGCGCGAGATTGTCGCGGCTGATGATCATCTTCATGATATTGGCCGTGCCATCGCCAATCTGCAGGCCCAGAACGTCACGGTAGCGCTGGCCGAAAAGGTAATCGCCGCTGTAGCCGCCATGGCCGTGGGTAAGCAGGCACTGGTGGATGATGTCGCAGGCGAGCTTGGGCGCCCACCACTTGCACATCGCCGCTTCCGAGGTATGGGCGAGCCCTTGATCCTTGAGCCACAGCGCGCGCAAGCAGAGCGCCCGGCAAGCCTCGTAATAGGTTTCCGCCTCGGCCAGCGGAAAGGTGACGCCCTGGAATTCTCCTATCAGCTTGCCAAACGCCTCGCGCTCCTGAACGTAGCGCCAGGATTCATCGAGCGACGCCCGCGCCGCCGCAAGGCACTGCAAGCCGATCAGCACGCGACTGTAGTCGAATCCTTGCATCACCTGCACGAAGCCTTGCCCCTCGTCGCCCAGCATCATCGATCGCGGCACGCGAACGCTGTCAAAAAAGATCGAGCCGCGCCCGACGGCGCGGGTACCGATGTCATCGAGGGTGCTGCGCGAGACGCCTGGCAGGTCCAGCGGAACCAAGAAGGCGGTGATGCCGCGTGCTTTGTCCGCGGCGGTGCCGGTGCGGGCAAAGACGACGGCGACGTCCGCTTGCGTGGCCATCGAGATCGAGGTCTTTTCACCGTTCAGAACGAAGTCGCTGCCCTCCACCGAGGCCTTCAGCTTCAGGTTCGCCGCATCGGAACCGCCGGAAGGCTCGGTGAGCGCAATGGCAAAGGTCTTGCGCCCGGCGATCGCCTCGGCGAGCCACTGCTTCGTCTCCTGGCTGCGGCCATAACGGGCGACGATCTGGCCACAGAGGGACACCAGGATGCTGACGTAGGCGACGTTCATGTCGCCGTAGGCGATCTGCTCGACAAGCAAGCCGGTGGTCAGGCAATCGAGCCCAAGACCGCCGTGCTCCGCCGGCAATTCCGGGCCCCAAAAGCCCATCTCGCCCATGTCGCGTATCAGTTCGCGCTCGATGCGGCCGGCCGTCTCGCGCGCCTTGTAAAATGGTGCCAGGCGATCCTTGGCAAACTTGCCGGCCGTTTCAACGAGTGCCGACTGCTCGGGGCTGAGACTGAAATCCACGGCGGCCCTCCTTCCTTCTGGCAAGAAAATTTCTAGGCTTGGCGCAAGCCTGGCGCGTCCACGATCTACTTGATTGCCTTGATCTCGCCGGTGGCACGGGACTTCGGCCAAAGGATCACGAGCTTGCCACCCGTCTGGCGCTGAGCCGCCATCAGTTCATTGAAGGCCTGGTTGACGATACCACCTGGGGTGGGCGTAAACTTGCCTTGCCCGAGCGGGGTTTGCACGTCGAGATTGCGCAGTTCCTTCGCCACCCGCTCCCTGTCATCCCCTCCCCCCGCACGCTCGATCGCCAGGAGCAACATCGCCGCCGAGACGTAGCCCGTCACGTCGAGCGTCTCCGGTTCGCGGTTGTACTTCTTGGTGAACGCCGCCTCCCAATCCTTGGCGGCGGGAAATATCTTCGGATACTTGGGATCCGCTGGCAGGCTCTGCCCCGGCAGGTAGGTCACGCCGGCTGTCCAGCCAAAGGCGACGTCGGGGCCGACCGCCTCGGAAAAATACGAGAACGCCGGAAATCCGGTGCCGGCCAGATAGGGGATCCCCAGTTTGGCGACATGGATCTGCTTGGCTGCGACGATTCCATCCGAGCCCTGCATGATGCAAAGCAGCACGTCCGGTTTGGCGAGCTTGATCTTCTGCAGTGCCGGATTCATGTCAGCGGCGTTCTCCCGCACCATTTCGGCGGCCACGATCTCGAACCCCGCCTCGGTATAGATCTTGGTGGCATCGGCGATGCCCGAGCGGCCATAGCCGCCGTCGGTATAGAGAATTGCCAGCTTCTTGCTCTTGCCGGTCGCCGCGGCGAGTACCCGGGCCGGGCTCGCATAATAGAGATGGCCCATCGTCTGGGTGTGAAAGACCATGGGCTCTCCGGCGACGGCCTGCTCGAAAGCGGCCGCCGTGCCGCCAGGGACCACCCACAGGGGCTTGCGTTGCCGCCAGGGAGAAACCGCCACCGAGACGTATCCGGAGGCAACCGGACCGATGATGAAATCGACCTTTTCCTTTTCGAGCAAGTCGGTCATCGCCGAGATGGTCCCCGGGTTGGTGCTTTGAATGTCCCGCGCCAAGATCTCGATCTTCTGCCCGGCGACCGACCCGCCGAAGGCGTCGGTGGCCATTTCCATGCCGCGGAGAATCGCGTTGCCGTAGGCGACCATCTTGCCGCTGAGTTCCAGGGCCGCGCCGATGCGCACGACCTTTTGTGCATGAGCGACCCCGCTGCTGAGCGCGAGCCCGCAGATTGCTGCCAACAACAGATGCCATGAACACCCAAATGTACGCATACCATCCTCCTCCGTTTTGCTATCGAATTGTTTTGGTTTGATTGCTCCGTTGGCCCATCAGGTGCGCGGAATCGTCGTCAGCATGAGCCCGCCATCGGCGACGATGGTCTGGCCGTTGATCAAGCTCGACGCCGGTGAAGCCAGAAAAGCGATGATATCGGCGATCTCCTCGGGGCGCCCGAAGCGGCCGGAGGGGACGAAGGGCAGCCAGAGGCGCTCGTAGTATTCCCAGGGATGATGGGTCTGCTCGGCGAATATCCGCGCCGAGACAGTGTCGATGGGGCCGGGACTGACACCGTTGACGTTGATGCCGGCCGGGCCGAGTTCCACCGCCAGGTAGCGCACCATGGACTCCATCGCCGCCTTGGCGGCGCCGAGCACGCCGTGGCCATCGAGGGCGTGGAAGGAATCCCAGCCGGAGACGGCGATCACCCGGCCGCCCGCTGCCATCAAGGGCACCGCCTGCTGGGTGAGGAAGAGGAATCCCTGCACGGTGACCTTGAAGGTCTTGTCCATGTTGTAGTCCTTGCTCTCCAGCAAGGGCTTGGAAGCCGTCGCCGCGGCGTTGGCGACCACGACATCGACCTTGCCCCAGGTCTCCCTGACCTTTTGGTACATGGCGACGATCTGCTCCTGTTCGCCGACGTCGGCCTGGCAGATCATGGCGTCGCCGCCCGAGGACTTGATCTGGGCCGCCACCGCTTCTGCCGCCTCTTGATTGTTCTTGTAGTTGACGACCACGCTGGCGCCTTCCCGGCCCATGAGCAGCGCCGTCGCCATGCCTATGCCGCGCGACGCGCCGGAGATGACTGCGACCTTGTCTTGAAAACGCATGTGCTTGAACAACTCCTTTCCTCATTCATCCCGCCAACCGCCAGCGCAGCGCCACGTCAGCCATGAGTTCGAACATTCTGGCCGCGACCAAAAGGCGAGAACATCGAAACAGCCGCGTGCGGAGCCTCCTCGTTCCTTGCCGTCTTGTTTTGGCTCCTTGATTCCACCGGTCGACTCGGCATCGGTGGCCCGAATTATCCGCTTCGCAAGGCAAGAGACAATCTTGAATATCTGATGCATTGTTCAGAAAAAGGAAAAACTCCCGGCCGCAACCAATGGCGCGTGGCCCGCGCGAAACGCCTAGCGCCGCGAGAGCCGACAAACCGTACTACAATCGCCCGGTGAGCGTGACCCCTGCAAATCGACTTGCCGACATCGCGGATGGCATCCGCGACGGGCTGCTGCTCATACCCCTCTCCTTGCCGCTGGCGATTGCCTACACCATCGCCGCGAAGCTGGCCGGTCTTGCCGACTGGCAGATCGTTCTTTGGTCGACCGTCATCTACGCCGGTTCGTCCCAACTGGCCTGTCTGAGCGCCTTGATGACGGGATCCGGGCTGGTCGAGCTGCTGATCATCACCTTCATGACCAATGCCCGTCATGGCCTGGTCTCCATCAGCATTGCTCCCTACGTCGGCGGCGTGACGCGCCGGGCGATGCCGCTGCTGGCCTTCACCCTCTCGACCACCTCGCTGGGCCAGGTGCCCGGCAGGGCCGCGATGGGCGAGAGCGTGCATGTCTACGCCTTGGCGACACAGATTTGCCAATATGCGCAGTGGGTGGTGTTCTCGCTGGTCGGAATGTGGCTAGGCCCAAAGGTGCCCGCGAGCTGGATTCCCGTTTTGGCCTTCGCGGTGCCCTTGTCGTTTCTTGGCCTGGTCGCTCCCCTGATCAAGGACAGCCGCCGGGCTGGCCTTCTCGCCGCCGTCGTCGGCGCCGCCTTGGGGCTGGGGCTCACGGCGTTCTGGCCGCCCCAGTTGTGCGCCATCGTCGGCGCCTTGGGCGGTGCCGTGGCGGGGCTCCTGGTGCCAGCGGAGGCGAGCGATGGGAAACGCTGACCTGGTGCTGCCGATGATTTTTGGCACGGCGCTGCTGACCTTCGGCCTGCGCTATTTGCCGATGAGGCTGCTCGGTGGACAGCGCCTGCGGCCCACCCTGGAAAGGCTGTTGCGCTATCTGCCCATCGGCATCCTCTCCGCACTGGTGGCTCAATCCACTTTCTTGCGCGGCGGCGCGCTGAATCCCGGCCTGGACAACCATTATCTTCCTGGCATCGTCCTCGGTGCCTTGCTGACGCTGTGGACGCGCAGCCTGGGTGCCGTGGTGCTCGGCGGATTGGCGCTGGTGGGCTTGCTGACCTATCTCGGCAACGGCTAGCGAAGCCCAGACGCTGTACGCGCTGGCCGGCTGTCCAGGCTAGGGGCCGACCTCGACCCCTGCCGCACGCTCCATGTAGCGAATGACTTCGGTGATGTCCCGGTCGGGCCCCTCTTGGGCAATCGCGGTCCGGTATGTCGCTTCGACAAGATCGCTCAAGGGCGTGCTCAACCCCAACTGCGCCGCTTGGTCGACAAACATCGCCAAGTCCTTGAGCACGATCTCCAGCCGTCCGCCGTAATCGAAGCTACGGGGCAGCAGATGGTGGGGAATCTTGGTCAGCGTTGCGCTATTCTGGCCCGTGCCGCTGTTCAACACTTCCAGCATCTGGCGGGGATCGAGGCCCGCCTTGACCCCCAGCAGCAGAACCTCGCAGGCCACGGCCAGGTTGGCGGCCGACAGCACGTTGTTGATCAGCTTCATCGTCTGTGCAAGACCTGGCGTCTCGCCGAGATAGATGATGGCACTCGCATAGCATCTGATCATCGCCTCGACGGCGCCGAACAGATCGCGCGGACCGGATGCCATGACGGTCAATTCACCCGACCTGGCCCGTGGCACGCCGCCCGTCACCGGCGCATCGAGCATCGATATGCCGCCTGCCGACAAGACCGCGTTCATTTGCTTGACCAGGTCCGGCCCCGTCGTGCCGACGTGGATGTATTGACGCATCCGGCCACCCGCCATCAATCCATCCGCTCCCAGCACCGCCTCCTGATAGCTCTGCAGCGTGGGCAGGCAGGCGAATACGACGTCGGCGGCAGCACCGAGTTCGCGCGCGGATTGCATGAGTTGTGCCCTGCCCGCGAATGCAGACCGCGCCGCCGCACTCACATCGCAGACGACGAGGGGGTATCGCGCCAGCATGCGCTCGGCCATCGGCCGCCCGATGGCCCCCACACCCAGGAATCCGATCGTTGGAACATTGCCTTGTGTCACGTGTTACCCCCTCAGTTGGGTTGAGGTGCGCCTGGAAGAAGGCCGATCAAGACGACATCGTCCTCGACCCGAACCGGAAAGGATTGCACGGCGCGCGTACAATTATGCCCCAAGCCAGCCGCTCCCTGAGCGCTTGGCTGGCGGCCGCTGGCAAAGCCTGCACAGGTCACGAGCGTTGCTGCGGCTCCGTTCGCGACACACGGGTTCCGTATAATCGCCGCTTCGCGATCCTGAATCGACGTTCTGTCGACGCTGGCAAATGACACAGAACCCAAACGCCGCCGAGCCGCCAGGGCTGCACGCCGAGGTGCCAGATGGCGCAGCTGGCGTGTGCTGTCTGTTCATCCACGGATTCATGTCCAGCCGCGCCCAGTGGCGCCTGAACATGGACGCCCTGACGTCCGCCTGTCGTCCGGTCATTGTCGAACTCTGGGGGCACGGGCGCTCGCCGGCACCGCAGGACCCCGCAGCATATTCGGTTGAGGGCTACATTGCCTCCTTCGAGAGGCTTAGGGCAAAGCTTGGCGTCAACAGCTGGTTCGTCTGCGGCCAGAGCTTCGGGGCCGGGCTGGCCCTGCATTACGCTCTGAGCCACCCGAGGCGCATCATCGGCGTCGCATTTACCAATTCGATCTCCGCGCTTTTTACGGCGAACCCTGATGCCGACCGCAATCGGGAGGCATGGGCCAGCGCGGTTGAGCGCGGCGGCGGCGAGGCATTGCGCGAACTGCCTTTCCACCCGCGCTTTGCGCGCCGCTTCCCGGATGCCGTCCGGACCGAGATGTTGCGAGACGCCGAGCTCATCGACCCGCGCGCAATCGCCTTGGCGCTGCGCCACACCATGCCAGAGCTATCGGCTCTGCAACGGATAGACAATCTGAGCCGGCCGGTGTTGCTCATCAACGGTCGCCGTGAAACCGGCTTCCAGCCGCTGCGCGACCGCGCCCAGCGGGAGATGCCCGGCCTCGAGGTGGTTGACCTTGACGGCGGACATTCGGTCAACATAGATTGTGCAGAACGCTTCAACGAAACCCTAAACGAATTCTTGCGCAAGCATGCTCCGGGTCCGGTAGCCTGTTCGGGGAGCGATGACTCATAGGAGGAGCAATGATGGAAACCCTGCCTGTTGACAGCGCCCGGGAACCATTGAAAGTCTATTGGCAGCCTGGCTGCACGGCCTGCCTGAGGATGAAAGAGTTTCTAAACCGCCATGGGGTGGCCTACATTTCCGTAAATGTCCTGGCCGACGACGAAGGCCGCGATGAACTCATGCGTCTTGCAGGTCGTCGCGTTCCTATCGCACGACGCGGCGACGACTGGGCCGACGGTCAGATTCTGAGCGACCTGGCACGAGTTGCCGGAATCAGCTTCGAGGCGCCAAAGCCCCTGTCACCGTCCGAACTGGCGGCTCGGGTCGATGCGATACTGGCGGCCGTCCGGCGCTTCGCGGCCCAGGTTCCCGATGCCCAGCTGGACGACCTGCTTCCCGATCGTCCGCGCTCGTATCGGCAGCTCGTGGCACATATCGCGCAGATAATCGACGCGTTTCTGGACCTGGTGGAGAAGGGCGAGAGGCTGGAGCTTGCCGCCTACGACGGCGTCGTACCGCCAGATGTGAATTCCAAACAGCGCTTGCTCGACTACGTCGAGCTGGCGCGACGTCGATTCGAAGCCTGGTGGCGGCTGCACGGCGCGGCGACCGATTTTGCGCAGAGAGCCGATGTCTACTACGGGGAACAGTCTGTGCACCAGTTCTACGAACGCTCGACCTGGCACGCCGCCCAGCATGCGAGGCAATTGCAGTTGGTAGTGGAAACGCTGGGCTTGGCGCCGGATCATCCCCTGACGGAGGAGGATCTTGCTGGCCTGCCGCTGCCGACCAACGTATGGGACGACACGCTGAAATTCTCCGCCGCCTGAGCGTGACGCCGATCTCTCTGAAAAGGTTTCACTGAATTACCCGGGAGCTGTGGAATCCTTCCCAGATCGCATCCATGATCTTGCGCGGCTTGACGCAATCGCCAACGGCGACCACTTCAAATGGCGCCGCGCTCAGGCTCTCCGCCAGCTCCGAACGCGGCTTCAAGCCGAGCGCCAGCACGACGGAGTCGGCAGCGATGAGCTCTTCAGCGCCGTCGACGCTGACGACGACGCCATCGCCGGCGATCTTCTGAATCCTGGCACCGACCAGCGTCTCCACCTCGCTCTCGCCCACCATCTTGCGCAGCCACAGCTTGTTGTCCAGGCTCATCTGCTCGACGATCAATTCTCGCTGCATCTCCACCAGAGTGACCCGCTTCCCCTTGCCCGCCAGCCAGACCGCGACCTCGCAGCCCGTAATGCCGCCGCCGGCGACGACCACCCGCTCACCCACCGCGGCGTTTCCCGAGAGCACGTCTATCGCAGTGACGACGTTGCTGCTCGCCTCCGCCATATCGGGAATCCAGGTCGTCGCACCTGTCGCCACGATCACCACGTCGGGCTTGGCCTGGGTCACCGAGTCGAACGTGGCTGTCTTGCCCAGCTCGACGTTCACGCGCAGCTTGCGCAGCTGGGTGACGAAGTAGTCGATGAGCCCGCGGATATCCGCCTTGAAATCGGGCATGGATCCCGGGACCATGTTGCCACCGAGCAAATGGCCCTGCTCCCACAACGTCACCCGGTGTCCCCTGAGCGCGGCCACGCGAGCCGCCTCCATGCCCGCCGGCCCGCCGCCGACAACCAGGACGTTGCGCGGCTCGTCGGCACGGGTCAGGGCGTATTCTCTCTCCATCCCCGTCTGCGGGTTCACCGTGCAGCTAAGGTAGCGGAAATCATGGTGGATGCGCTCCAGGCATCCCTCGAGATCGCAGATACAGGGTCTAATGTCTTCAAGCTTGCCCTGCTTTACTTTCTTGGGCCAGTCCGGGTCTGCGAGCAGAGGTCTGGCCAGTGCGATGAAGTCGGCCTTGCCGTCTTGCAGAACCCGCTCGGCGAGCAGCGCTTGGCCCAGTTTGCCAACAGCGATCACCGGAACATCCACCGCCTGCTTGATCGCCTCGGCGCAATCGATCATGCAGCCTTGAGCGTGGTAGATGGTCGGATGGAACCAGTAGATGGTCTCGTGGCAGCCCGCATCGACATGCAAGGCGTCCACCCCGGCGGCTTGCAGTCGCCGGGCCATTTCCTGGGATTCCGCGACTTCCCGGCCGCCCTCCAGGTAATGTTTGGCGCCAAGCCGATAGATGAGGGCCAAGTCATTCCCCACGGCGTTGCGGATTTCCGCGATGATCTCCGTCGGGAATCGCAGCCTGCCCTCCAGGTCGCCACCGTATTTGTCCGTGCGCTTGTTCCAGAGCGCCGTGGTGAACTGATCGAGCAGGTAACCGGCATGACCGTGCAGCTCGACGGCATCAAATCCGGCCATCGTGAGGATGCGGGCGACCTTGCCGGCCGCTCTCACCATCGTCGTTATCTCGTCGAGCGTCAGCTCGCGACAAGTGATGCTCGGGTCCCAGAAGTAGGGTACCGCAGAGGGTGCCACGGGACGTTCGCCAAAAGTTACACGTGCAGTCCTGCCCAATCCAACGGTGAGCTGGGCGCAGACCTTGCCTCCGTAGTGATGCACCGCATCAGTCAATTGAGACAGCCGAGAGATATACACCGGGTTGTCGACTCTGAGAAAGATGCTCCACATGCCGTCCGCCAATTGCGTCTTGTCGACATGGATATGGATGCCTCCCCCCACCGTGATCAAACCGGCACCACCGCGCGCGCGCGCGGCGTAATAGTCGATCATCCTCGAGCTCACCGAGCCATCCAGCTCGTTCAGGCCGAGCGGCCCCATCGCGGCCATGACGATGCGATTCTTTAGCGCCATGCTGCCAATCTTTCCCGGCTCGAACAGCTTCATATTTCTTCCATCCTTAAATGATTTGCACAAGCCTCGGCTTGTGTCGCCGGCCGCGCCGGGCACACCTACTCGATCGTTACTGACGGCAGCCACAGTGCAAGTTGCGGCAAGACAGGAAAGAGCAATGGCACGCTGATCACGATCACGCCGACGCTTTCTATTCCTTCAAAATAAACACGTAATATAACTCCTCGCAGTTTCGGCATTCTTCGGTGACCCATATCGACTGCTCGGGCAGGCGATAGCTGTGCGAGCAATTATAAATACTATCGAAACCGATGCGGATTCGAATCAGCGCAGCAAACCGCCGATCTTCGCAAGCAGCCTTTCCCTGTCGAGAGGCTTGACAATGAAGTCGGCGGCGCCTGCATTGAGGCTGGCCACCACCACTGTCTTCTCGCTATTACCGGTGATCATCACCACTGGAATCTCGGCGAACTGCACTACGCCCTTGAGGCGGCGCGTGGCCTCTATTCCATCGATGTCGGGCAGCGCGTAATCCATCAACACGATGTCGGGGCGCCGCTTGCGTAGCACGGCCAGGCCTTCGGCGCCCGAACCGGCACAGATCAGTTCGAAGGCTTGGGATTCCAACATTTGTTGAACCAGGCGCTGCTGGAAAGGATCATCGTCGATCAACAAGATCAGCGGCCGCACTTGGTCGGCCAGCGTGCCGAGCACACGCGCCGCTGCCAAGGCGGGTGCAACTTCCTCCTTGAGTTCATCCAGCCAATTGCGTGCGGGACCGATGGCGCCCTCGATTTCCGCGAGCCTCTTGTGAATTTGTGCCGATTTGAGCTTTTCCAGTTCGCGCTTCAACCCTGCCTGGTCCCGCAACTCCACCAAGTGCCGGTTTTCACCCTCCGAGAGGCTACGCGAAAAGCCGTCGAGCGCTGCATCGATGTCCTTGCCGGCTTGATGCAACGATGAGCCTGCTGCTGCCAGCCGCTCACTCCCGCACTTCAGGCTGGCTTCGAGCAGTCCTTCGAGTTCAGCAATGCGGCGCGACTGACGGGCGAACTCTGCCAACTTTGGAGCATCGGTGCCTGTCACATCTATTTGCCGCAAAGCGTGGTGCACAGCCATGTGCAAGCGTGGCGCATCGTGGCCAGTTGGCCAGAACAGGATGTAGTCGTCGAAATATTCCTTGCGGCACAGATCGTAGACGCGCGGCAGGTCGTTCTTGTTGCTGAGGATTAACGTACGGTGCGGTAGCGCGTGCACCAGCGTCCCTAGCCGATAAAGACCGAGGTAGTAACGCTCGGCTTTCTCAAGTCCGTTGAAGGCAAGCACGAGAATGTCGGGCTTGTAGGTCTCGAAGTCCGTGACGACGCGCGCCGGATCGGTCGAAGCGCGCGTGTCTTCGAACTCATCCGCCAACAACTTCCGGACGACATCCGCGTCGGCAACGACGTCGGTGGCAATCAGTATCCGGGGCGTCGTGCTCACGGCTTCACCAGCCCCAGTGCATGGCAGCGTAGTTTCCATTCCGGCAGCCACTCGGCCAGCGATGCCATCGGCATCGGCCGGGCGATAAAGTAGCCTTGCGCGATCTCGCAGCCGTGGGCGCGCAGGAACTTCCAGTCCTCGATATCTTCGACGCCCTCAGCCACGCTGCGCATGCCGAGCTTGCGGGCGATCTCGAGGCTGGCGTCGCAGATGGCAGCCAGTTGCGCGTCGCGCCAGGCGCTGTGAACAAAGCTGCGGTCGATCTTCAGTTCGTTGAAAGGCAAATCGCGCAACTGGGCGAGTGAGGAATGCCCGGTGCCGAAATCGTCGATGGATAGATCGACATGTTTGAGTCGCAGCCGCGTCAGGATGTCGAGCGCCGCGCGCATGTCCTTCATCAGGCGGCTTTCGGTGACTTCCAGCACCATGCTGGATAGCGAGACATCCATTTCCTGCGCGGCGGCGACAACGAAGTCGGGGAAGTCCAGGTTGTCCAGGTTGTCCATCGACACATTGACCGCGACATGCATCTCGCGGCCGGCATTAAACCAGAGGCGCGACTGCCGCAGGGCATCGCGCAACACCGACCGCGTCAGGTCGTCGATCAGGCCGTGTTCTTCCGCCACGGCGATGAAGCGGTCGGGAAACACCAGTCCGTCCGCGGAGTGTTGCCAGCGCACAAGGATCTCCACCCCGGTCAGTGTGCCGGTAGCCAAACTCACCTTCGGTTGGCAATGGCAGACCAGCTCGGCGGCGGCGATAGCCTGTCGCAATTCGTCCGGGCCATAACATCTACCGTCCGTGCATGGCCTGGGCGCGACCGCATCGGCGTGATGCGCCAGCACTTCGGCGAGCCGTTCCGGTTCGACGGGCTTCTTCAGCCGCCCCAGCACGCGCAAGCCGTGGATGCGCGCCAGTTGCTCGGCGGTTTTCAGGATACGCTTGTCTTCCCCGCTCACCAGCACCAGTTCGCCACCGTAGCCGGTCTGCGTCAGGGCGCGCACGAATTCGACTCCGTCCATGCCAGGCATCTGCAGGTCGGTCAGAATGATGCCGAAGTGGGCACCTCCGGCGATGAGCTCCAGTGCTTCCGCACCACCCGATACGGGGGTGACGTCGCGAAAGCCCAGACTGGCCAACTGATGGATCAGTAGCTTGAGGGCGAAGGGTTCATCATCGATGAGCAACATTTTCATATTGTTCTCTCCTCTGACAGCAACTTTTCGAGTTCATCCTTGACCTCGGTGAGCAGGGTTTCGAACAGGGTCATGCAGTGCTCGACGGCTGGCCCGTCGTTGCGCTTGCCAGCGTTTTCCAGTTCCGCGCACAGATCGCCAAGCGGTAGAGCGCCGACCGAGCGTGAAGACGATTTGAGCTTGTGGGCGGTAACCGCGATTTGCGCATGATCCTTTGCCGCCGCAGCCGCACGCAGTTCGGTCACGGCCTGGGCGGCGGTGCGCGCGTAATCGGATAGGAAGTCATGGAGAATGGCCGGATCATCGCCCACCAACCGCTGCAACACCGCCACGTCGAGTACCCGCGTCAGTACGGCGGCGGACGCTGCCCCGCCGCGCGGCAGCCAGGCTTCCAGCACTGCCCGCAAACGGGCGAGCGCCACCGGCTTGGTCAGATAGTCGTCCATGCCGACCGCTTTGGCGCGCGCCGCCTCACCGTGCAGTGCGTTCGCCGTGAGTGCGATGATCGGCATGCGGCGTCCGCCTCCCTCCTGCCGACGAATCTCCGCCGCCAGCTGGTAGCCGTCCATCGCCGGCATGTGCAGGTCGGTGAACAACAGCGCGAAACCGCCGTCGCTCCAGCGGGCAAGCGCCTCGGCACCATCGCCGGCCACCTCGGCGGCGTAACCGAGCAGCGCGAGCTGCTGTAGGACGACCTTCTGATTCACGCTGTCGTCCTCGGCGACGAGGATCAGGCGGTTCTCGGCCCGTGCCTGCGCCACGGTCGGCGGCGGCATGGACTCGCCCGACAGCGTGTCGGTCGAACGATCATCGAAGATTTCCGGCGAGGCGCGTCCCGCCGCGACCGCGACCGACCGCAGGAAGGCCTGCCGGCGCAGGGCGTCGCCATCGATCGATACGCAGTCGGGGGCATCCAGCCGAGCCCGACGACGGCGGCCGTGACCGATGCTGACACGGCGCAAGTGCGCGGGCAGATCGCCATCCCGCCAGCGCCGACTTTCGGCTTCGGTGTGAATGAGAACCGCTGGCGTCTCCGCCTGCACCGCGAACCGCACGGCCTCATCAATGCCGGTACAAGGCCGGACCGTTGCGCCGGCGTGCTCCAGGTAGCGGGTCAGCGCCTCGGCGTCGAGATCCGCATCCTCAAGCACGAAGCAACCGAGGCCAGACAGGTCGGTTTGCTCGCGCGCCGGCTGTTCCGTGGCGAGTGCGAACGGCAGGTTTACAGTAAACACGCTGCCTTCGCCGGGGCGGCTGGCCACGCCGATCTCGCCGCCCATCAGATTCACCAGCCGTCGGGAGATGGTCAGGCCGAGCCCGGTGCCACCGAAGCGGCGCGTGGTCGATGTCTCGGCCTGGGTGAAGGCGGTGAACAGGCGACCCTGCGCCGCGGCGTCCATGCCGATGCCGTTGTCTGCGACCGTGAAAGTGATGCGTAGCGGTGCGGACGACGCGAGTTCCGCCCGCACCGCAACCCGGCCGGGGCGAGCCGGGTTGCCGGCGGAAAACTTGATGGCGTTGCCCACCAGATTGTAGAGCACTTGCCGCAGGCGCGTGTCATCGCCCAGAACGCGCTCCGGCAGATTGGGATCGACGAACATGCCTAGCGTCACGCCGCGCCGTCGCGCCACGCTGAGCTGCGAGGTGCACAGCCCTTCGACCAGGTCGGCCACGCTCAGCGGCACCTGTTCGAGTTCGATGCGGCCGGCCTCGATCTTGGAGAAGTCGAGGATGTCATCGATCAGCGCCAGCAGTGTGGCAGCGGAATCGCGCATGGTCTGCACTTGGTCGCGCTGGTGTTCGCTCAGGCTGCTGTGTTC
>Ga0172380_10001501_pt1 | contig 39926 bp, 38 predicted proteins | sample Leawe162metaG_FD_119747 | JGI IMG/M metagenome (GOLD analysis project Ga0172380, IMG submission 119747) | Leachate microbial communities from a municipal landfill in Southern Ontario, Canada - Leachate well 162 metaG | ecosystem: Engineered > Solid waste > Landfill > Unclassified | place...
AACAATCATATTTTAGCAATAGTGAAAGCGATTAAGAAATTACAGAAACAAAAAATTAAACTTTAGAAATAATGGCTGAAAATAGTAATATTTCATGGACGCATCATACCGCTAATTTATGGTGAGGATGCACAAAAGTTCATGAAGGTTGTCATTTAAAAGTATTGTTAGTATATTTGCCGTATGAAAAGAAAACACAATTATAAGGGAGGCTCAATAGCTTCAAACGGATATAAAATAATTTATGTTGGCAAGGAGCATCATTTAGCAGATGTTAGGGGATATGCTTACGAACACAGGGTTGTTGCAGAAAATAAAATAGGCAGAAGATTGAACCCGAAAGAACAAGTACATCACTTAGATGAAAATAAATTAAATAATAGCATAGAAAATTTAGAAGTTGTTAAAACTCTTAGGTATCACAAGGTGTTTCATAGAAAAAAAACGCAAGGATTAAGAATGCCTGACGAACCAAACGTATTAATAAAATGTTTTTGCGGTTGTAACATGGATTTTATGAAATATGACAACAGTGGAAGGGAACGAAAATATGTATCTGGACATAACCCTATTGAGTCTCCACTTCAAGATAAAATAAATTTAATACTTAATAAAGGTATTTGTTCTTTGACTGATATTTCAAACGAATTAGACTTAAACAAGTCTTCAATAAAGACTACGCTTAGTTTGCTAGTAAAAAATGGAAAAATAGTTCGTGTTAAAAATGGATTCTATGGTAAAAAAGGAACTCCGAAAATTATTCGTAAAAAAATGTTGATTAAATGTAGTTGTGGTTGTGGAAAGGAATTATTAAACTATGATAATCATTGGAGGCTTAGGAGATTCTTGTCTGGACATAATTTAAAAACAGTATAAATAAAATGGCTCAAAATAGCAAAATCGAATGGTGTGAGCATACTGCAAATCTATGGTGGGGATGCACTAAGGTTCAAACTATTGGCGGATGCCAAAATTGTTATGCAGAAGCACTTTCTAAACGATGGGGCAATGACGTATGGGGCAATGACAAACCGAGAAAAGAAACGAAATCAGTTTGGAAAGATTTATTCCGTTATCAAAAACTGGCAAAAGAAAAGAATGAGATTCATAAGGTTTTTGTCGGTTCTATGATGGATATTTTTGAAGAGCCAATGCCCGTAATTGATAGTAAGGGCGAAAAAGTAGTACCTAAAACAATTAACGCTGTAGACAACTCTGTAACTAAAGAATGGATTGGAACGGATTTTTTAAGATATAGACTGTTTCTTGAAATTAGTAATAGAAATTATCCAAATTTAATGTTTCTTCTACTTACAAAAAGACCAAGCAACATTAATAAATATATCCCTGAAAATTGGAAAACTAATCCTCCTGAAAATGTAATGTTCGGAACATCTCCCGTGAATCAGAAAACATTTAATGATTTGGTTGGTCAATTGATGAAAGTAAAAGGGAAGAAATTTTTAAGCATTGAGCCACAACTTGATTTCATTTCAGTTGAAACATTAGGATTCGGTGGTGGCGGAATAAATTGGATAATTCAGGGAGGGGAGAGTGGACATCATAAAAGACCATTTAATATCGAATGGGCAAGGTCTATGCGTGACGAATGTGAATCTTTAAATATTCCCTATTTTTTCAAACAAATAGATAAAGTACAGGAAGTGCCAAGCGACTTATTAATACAAAATTTTCCCCGAAGTAGAAATTGATTAAAATGCAAAATAATATAAACTTTTAAAAGTAATAAATAATGGAAAAAGTAGAAGAAAAAACAAAAGCTCCAAGACGAGATGTGTATTCGTTGGAAGTGAATCAAATTAAAGTCGTTGAAGGTTTTAATGTAAGGCAAGACTTTGGTGATTTACAAGAACTTGCTAATTCAATTAAAATAAACGGGGTGAAAGTTCCTGTCCGTGGCTATAAAAAAGAAGGGTTTTATTGGCTTACAGATGGTGAGCGAAGATTCCGAGCTTGTCAATTATTGGCAGAGCAAGGAGTTGATGTTAGAGTACCTTTTCTTTCTGACGGAAGTAATGTTAACAACGAGCAAAGAGTGATTGATATGCTCATTTGCAATGAAGGGAAAAAACTGAATCCTGTAGAGCAATCCGAAGCTGTACAAAGACTTGTTAACTACGGTTATGTTGACAAGGAAATCGCAGAAAAAACAGGGTTTAGCATTGTTTACATATCGAACTTAAAGTTATTGAACAATGCTCCAAAAACCATTAAAAATCTTATCACAAGCGATATTATCAGGTCAACCCAAGTATTAAAAATGTTCAGGGAAACCAAAAGTTACGATGAAGTGATGGAAGCTATTTCAAAAGCTATTGATTTTTCAGGTGGAGAGCCTACAGGAGAAGATGCGCCTCCTAAAAAAATAACCAATTCGATTGTTGAAAAATCGCAAGGTAAAATCAATTCTTTTTCTGCTGTTAAAAAGGTTATGAAAGTAGCGGATAAAAGAACCTTAAGAATGGACAAAATAGAATTGTTCAATGTTCTTAGTGCTATTTATAACGGTAGCTATACTGTTGAATACCTTATGTCTGAATTATACGAACCCGAAGCTAAAGAGTAGTTTTTTAAGTGAATAATTTAAACTTTTAAAAGTAATAAATAAATTTAAAATATATAAAAATGAAAAAAGTATTTTTAGGTGGCACTTGTAATGAGTCAAAATGGAGAGATAAGTTAATAAAAAAGTTAAAAATTGATTTTTTTAATCCTGTAGTAGAGGATTGGACTCCCGAATGTATGAAGGAAGAAATAAAACAACGCAAGAAATGTGATTTTTGTCTGTACGTGATTACACCAAAAATGACAGGGGTTTATTCTATAGCTGAAGTAATTGACGATAGCAATAAAAGACCAAATCAAACGCTTTTTTGTTTTTTAGAAATAGACGGAAGGAATAGATTTTCGGTAGCGCAAATAAAAAGTTTAAATCAAGTGAAAAAAATGGTATCTTTAAATGGTGCTAAATGTTTTGATGATTTAGAGGAAATAGCTAAATATTTGAATAAAAAATAATATGGAAAAAAATGATACGGTATTAGTTCCGCAAGTTGGCAAGCTATACGTTTGTAGACACAACGAAACAAGAAATGGAATAAGGGAAGATTTTGAATTAATTATTTTTTGTACAGGTGTCGGAGTAAAATCTACATGGGGAAATTATAAAACAATTTCAGGAGTGGTTATAAAACAAACTGATAAATTTTCAAGTCTTCCTTTAGGAGAGTATTCTCAGACTTGGAATATTGACCGATTTGAAGAGTATGACGGAGAAATTACACTTTCTAATTCTACGTGGGTTGAATTTAAAGTTTGTGGTGGATGTAGTGGTTAAAAAATAATCAGGATGCCGAGCGTTAAACAAAAAAAGTGTGCAAATGAATCGTGTGAGAAACTTTTTACGCCTTATCGTACAATTGACAAATATTGCTGTTATTCTTGCTCACAGGCAAATGCAAAACCAAAAGTTTTCAAGCCGATAGTAAAGAGAGAGTATAATTTTGAAGATGAAATTGAGAAAAGTGAGTTTGAAAAAGAGTTTAGTGAAGCTAAAGAAAAGTTAAGAGAAAAGATTGAAAGGGAAAAAGGCAGACTTTCTTGTGAGAAGTGCGATACTGAAAGCTCTATTCGATTTTCAGTTCACCATATAATTTACAGGAGTGAAAAGCCTAAGCATCCACAACTAAACAATTTGCTTAACTTGATATTCTTATGTTTCGAGTGTCACAATTGGTTTCATGCTGTAAAAAGTCGAAGAAGCTATTTAGTGAAAGAACGGAATCTTTTCAGTTTGTTCGGTGAAATTTCGAGATACGAAGAAGAAGGCAATCAAGAAAATAATGGAATTATTTGTAAGTGAAAATTATATAGTTGCGAATATTTATTGAAAAATAATAAAAAATATTGTTTGAATTAACAAGATAAATTCTTACTTTTGCCAATATGAATGACACACAGGAGAATAATGCAAAAATTGATGCGCCTAAAGAAGTTAAAAAGGCAAAAACTACCAAAACTGACCGTCAGCACGAAAAACTGATGGCAATACAGAAAATTCTTGTAGAATTGGATAAAGAATATGAAATAAAAGTTATAAACGGCAACTTTGAACTCATCTCTGATTTGTTCGTGCATAAAACCTTTAAAAAAGGGGATTACACGGTTGATGAATTGAGATTTATCAAAGATGTTCGATTTTATATCATGAAGAATGAAATTTATCTTGACCCTAAATTTCAAGAGAATCAGGTATTTCCTGAAGATATACATTATGTTAGGGTTGCCCGTGTACCTTTAGGAAAATTATTTAAAAATGTTTGCGAGGTTGATATTGACCAAGCGTATTGGGAAACAGCTTACCAATTGGGAATTATTGATGAGAAATTGTACCAACGTGGTAGTAAAGGTCACATTTCAAAAAAAGCCCGACTTACCGCATTGGGGAGTCTAGCTAAAAAAACCTATCACTATAAATTCAAAGGAGAAAAACTACTCGACACAATAATCGACAGAGAACCTTTGTTAGAGAACCTTTGGTTCACAATATGTAAAAGAGTATCGGATGTTATGAATGAAGTTATTGCTGCTTTAGGTAGTGATTTCATTTTTTATTGGGTTGACGGTATTTACATGAACAATACACCTGAAAATGTAACAAAAGCAATGAACGTGTTTATAAATTGGGGGTATCAAAGTAAATTCAAGCGGATAAATCAAATACAATTTCATGAAAAGGGATTTACGGTGAATGATTACGGGGAAATTACAAGGGAGTTTTGTTATCCTAAATATAATCAGAAAGGAAATAAGATTGATTACGCAGAAAACTTTGAATTGGCTAAACTTGCCAATAAAGTAGTGAATGAAAAAATTGATTTAGTATCTCAAATTAAGAAGGAGTTTAGGCAAGATGTCAAAAAATGATTTGAAATACGCGAAAAAGAATTGGTATAACGGCTATCTTCGGATGCTGTCTGTTAATAAAGTCGAATATGCACAAGGAAAATCACACCATGAAATAATCCTTTACATACAAGAAAGAAAAGTAATGTTCAACTGTTACAATCCTGAGATTATTGATACCTTGAAAAAGGTAAATCCTCAAGAAAAGATTAAGATTTGGTTTAGTGCTGAGAGCAAAGAGTATAATAAGAAATGGTATACTAATCTGATAATTAAATTCGTAGAAGTCCAAAGACTAAAAGAAATGGAGAAGATAAAAGAAAAAATAGATTCAAACTCTTTTGTTTTTGGCACGAATGACGAATTTTTATCAGGAAGTAATGAATGAGTTTTAAGTTTAACACACAAAAAGCTATGGAACAAGATAATGACTCTGACGACTGTATTAATGAAGACAATCTTCGGAAGATAGGTTTTGTCGAACAAGAATTTTCTGACGACCTTTTTTATTTATGTCAGGAAAAAGATTCTATGTTTGCCAAGAAAAGCGTTTACCTCGTGTATTGTAGTGGTAGGGTGTTTATGGAAATACGTACAAGTTACCATGATAAATATGGGGTTAAAGAGTCGGCAGACCTTCAGGCTGTACCTTTAAAAGTGGACACTTTAAATGAAATAACATTTCTTATTTTTATACTAAAAACATAACCGTAATAAAAATTTCCAAAAGTAATAAATAAATAAAGAATATAAACTTCCAAAAGTAATAATATGACAACAACAAAAGAAGTGTTGAAAGGAGCGTTAAAAGGCTCGTTAAAAGGAGAGTCTGATACTAAAATCAATAACTCTAAACCTGTTTCCGAACCTAATCATGATAAGAAAGACAAGGTTGGGAATATAGGCTCTAAGAGAAGAGTCGGCAGACCAACAACTATTCATAAAGAAACGAAAATAAACGCCATATTGGAAAAAAGAGGTATGACGAGAAAAGACCTTTATGACGAAATCATACGCAAATATCCCGATGAACCTATCAGTCCCGATGCTGTCAGTAGAATTGTCAGTGGCAAAAGAAAATATTATAGCACCAATACCGTATATCGGATTTGTGGGGCTTTAGGAGTAACTCCAAATATGATATTGAATTGGGAACAGGAGGTTAGATGAAATCTGCACTAAAAGAATTGTACACAGAAAGCCGCAGAGACTTCGATGTTTGGAGTTACCTGTGGCTATTCTCTGACGAAAATAATTCGATTGAGTTTTCTCATACCGAATTGTGTGGCAGATTTTCATTACCATTAACCACTTTATACAGGACTTTAAAAATATATCCTGAAATATGGAAAGAGACAGGCATAATTGTAACTCAAGAGCGATTAATGAAGAAAAACTTCAAAATAACTTTTGAATTCGTTAAGGTTAAAAAACGTATTGCTCCTCCAAAAGAAGTTACTCTTTATGACGATTTATTTGATTGGTTAAAGAAGCACTACGCTAAAATAAACTTTGATTATGCTGATATTTCTTATCATAAAAATAAGATAAAAACTATATGTGATAAACTCACAAAAGCAATGAAAGACAGAAAGACAGAAGTTACGGATGATTCTGTAAAAGAAACCTTTCATGTGTTTTTTGAGAATATAGATTCTTGGTGGGTAAATAATGGTAACATAACTTTGCCGATAATAAATAAAAACTTCACAAAAATATTAAACCAAATAAAGTCCAATCATGGTAAAAATGGTGAAAAACGAGACAGCTATAGCAAGGCAGCAGAGCAAGTTGATGGCATTGACTACGACAAGCTTACCAAACAGCAGTAAAAAAATATTGCAATTGTATTTTGGAAGCAAGAAGATTGCAGATTATGAAATTGAAGACTTTAAAAGGTTATTCAAATTTATTCTTGACCTCTGTAAATTTTTAGGTATAACTGAAGCTCCTGATAAGGATACTGTTGAATTTTTATTAGGATATTTAATTGAACATCATAAAGATTTCAGTAAAGAAGAGATTCAGTCAGCGTTTAGTCTAGCTACGTCAGGGGATTTAGGGATTGAGTTTAATCATTATAATAGGATGACTCCGCAATTGATTTCTCTTGTGCTTAATAAATATAAACATATACGTTCATCTGAGTCTATAAGGCTTGAAAAAGAACTTGAAAAAAAACGGATAGAAGAAGATACCGAAAAAAACAAACCTACTATTGAAGAAAGGTTAAAATTAGTGAAAGAATCCTGTATCCGAATGTTCGATAGTTACAAGGAACAAAAGAGTAACGGAAATATTAAAGGTAGGGTTGAAGTTAGGGATTGGGGTAGCGTATGTTATGATTTCTTGGCAAAAATAGGATGTATAAAATTTACGAATGAGAAAAAGAAAGAAATTAAGGAAATTGCAAAGACATTATTGATTAGCGAGAAAGCTATTGAGAGTCGGGAGTTTCGTAAAAAGAAGATTGTAAGCATAATAAATGAAGTTGTTGGGGGAGATTCCACAGCGTTAATTGTTAAGTCTAAACAAGTAGCTTTAGAAACGTATTTTGATATTTTGATAGAGATGGATATGAACATAATTGACGAGATTGAAAATGTGGGTGATGAAGGAGAGGAAAATCAAATCTGAAATCATTCTAAGTAACGGTTACACAGTTAATATTCATTTTGTTTATTTTGGGAAAAACGAAAAAAATATAGATGTAATTTTGCAAGTAGTGTTTTTAACTCGATTGAATGAGGCTAATTTCCCATACTTAATAGGTATGAATTGAACAATTAAAAAATAAAAATGAAAAACAATTTGTATTTTATAAAATAAATACTTACTTTTGTTTTTAACATACAAATTTAAAAACAACAGTTATGGAAGTTATAAATAAAACATTAGAAGAGCAACTTATTGAAAAAGAAAGAGAATTAGATGAGTTGCGGAAAAAAATCGAAGCAAACAAACCTAAACCTATCACTGAAAGAGTCAAAGGCTATTTAGATGTACTTGATATATTGAAAGTTGATGAATCGAAAGATAAAATAGAGATTTACGGTTTTGACGAAGCCGAAAACAAGGTAGTTAAAACGTTTATCAAGAAGATGCGAATCACAAAAGTGTATCGCGAAGGTTGGATTCCGAAAAGAGGAGAAAGACGATATTACCCATACTTTGATGTCTCTTCGGGCTTCGCGTTTTACTATACGGATTACGGTGGTACGGGTGCGGATACGGCTTCCGCCTCCCGCCTTTGCTTGCCTAATGAAGAAACAACAAGAGACTACGCAAGTAAGTTTATTGATGTAGAACGGGATTTAATTGACCTTCCCTAAAAAGGACAATTAAATCGAAAATTTTAAAAAGTAAAACATGGACTTACGTTTTAACATACGGATAAAGCAACTTGAAGAAAGAATAAAGTCTGAAAAGCAACTTTATGAAAATCTTAAAGTCAGAAAACTTGAGGCTTCCTCTTTAGGAAATGAAAAAGACTTGCTAATGCGGATGGAAAGACAAAACTCTTTTATTTTTGGATTAGAGACCGCACTTGATATTATTAATGGAAATTCAATTGTTTAATTATGTTTGGAGTTGGAGATGAAGTTATTTGTGTAGATGATAGAAAACCTATGGGTTGGACATCCGATGTTTTTCCTGAATGGGTGCAAAAAGACAAAAAATACACGATTAGGGAGATATTGGATAATGAAGGAATAGTTGTCGGGATATTGTTAGATGAGTTGGTGAATCCTCGAATTTGGCAAGAATTGATAGGTAGAGTTCAAGAGTCGGTATTTGCTACGTGGAGATTCAGAAAATTAAAGACAGCTTATGCGGTAAAAGAAGAATCTGAGTACGCTAAGAAGCCAAAAGAACTTATTGAACTATAAGTAGTTAAACGCTTAAATTAAAACTTTTAAAAGTAAAAACAAAAAATAGAAATCATGAAACTAATAGAAGTAATCAAAGAAGAGCTTAACCTTATTGATAAAAATACAGAAGCTCTTACAGAAGAATCTAAACTAAAAGAGGATTTGGACGTGAACGATGAAGAAATGAGTGACTTAATCGCTTCGTTAGAAATACGATTGGACATTTCTTTTGACGAAAAAGAAATTAAAAATTTAAAAACTGTGGAAGATGTTATCACTACGGTAAAATCTAAATACAGTTAAAATGAGTGGTGCAACAAAGAATTTAGGAAATTCTCCCGATAACCCAACGAAAAAAAACGTGCCTGATTTAGTTGTATATGGAATACCTGACGTATTCAAACTAATAAGCAAAGCATCGTCTCAAAAAGAGGGGTGGATGAAAAGCACGAAGGCAATGGAAATAGAAGGCGTTGGATGCGTTGTTCAAGTTAGTACTCAGCAGAGGAATGAGACAGCGTTTTCAGCGTTTGAAAAAGATGAAAATGGCGAATGTTTAGTTAAGCATGGTGAATTATTGAATGAAGCAAGAGAAGCTAATTCTTACGTTATTGCTGAGGCTTTAACCTTTGTTCCTAATTGCAAAATACTTGAAGAAAAAAATAAGCAAGGTAAGGTTATTTCTCGAAGGTTAGTTAGCACCCTGTCTGACCATTCTAATCAGAATAAATAAAACTTTTAAAAATAAATAAAAAAAATACAATAAAAACTTTTGAAAGTAAATAATAATTTCTATATTTGCCTTTCAAACACACAAATAATAATCAGAACTAAAAATGGATAAAGTAAAAAATTTAGTAAAAGATAAATTGAAAAAAGGGATTTCAAAACTGTCCGATGGAGGTTCTTCGACACCAAAAATCGAAGATATGCCTTTGCAAGTTGTCGAAACAAAACCAAAGAGACCTCGTGGTAGACCGCGAAAGATAAGAAAATAGCTCAACGCTATTTTTAATTAAGCTCTCCGAAAGGATGGCACTACCTACTGCCAATAGGGAAGTCCTTACAGAAATGTGAGGCTTTTCTATTTATATATATATGAATGAAAAAAGCCCCACCGAAGCAGGGCTTTAATCTCCCCCCTACCTACCGTCATTAACCAATAAAAATTTCAGATTAGGGGAAACACTATGGCGTAGTGCGTTGCAAATATATTAAAAAAATAAGGTTATATTCCAAATTTTTTATAAGCCTTTATCCATTTTCTTATGCTATTGTCACTTACTCCATACTTTTTCCCCGTTTTCAAATATCCTACAGCGTCAATTTCTTTAAGCAATTCTTCTAAGGGTGGTCTTTCCGAAATTCTTCTTTTAATTGTTTCTATATATTTTTCTTTTGTGAATTTTAATCTTCTTAAATCGGTATTTATATCTATTCCTTTTTGAATTAACTTAATATTCCTTTTTGAATTATTTCTTCCGCAATGAGTGTCTAATGTGGCATTACAGTTTGGACAAAGTATTCGTAAGTTTTCTAATCTGCAATCGGAATGTGTTCCGTTTTTATGGTCTAATATAAGGGATATTATTTTTCCACGCCACATTTTACCTTGTCCACAAAAACTGCACTTTTCTTCAAGAAATCCTTCTTGAAATAATCTCTTTTTGATATTACTTCCTAACGCATGATTATTTTCTCTCAAATAATATTCGACAGGTTTTTTTACAAATATTTTATTAATATCTCTTGCAATATCTTCTTTGGTTGTAAAATGAGAAGTGTCTAAAGATAAGTCATATATGTATTTTTTTATGGTTTTAAAATTTCCACCCGCAGGTCTTAGCTTTAATTTTATCAAAATTTCAGATAAAGTTTTTGATTTACTTACTATTTCAGTAAATTCTTTTTTATTAAAAATCCAACGACCATAATCACTTGACACGCCAATATCTCTTGCTTTCTTTGATACAGAAGAAGGCGTTCTCTGTAGAGTTTTAGCGCAACTTTTTATTCCAAATACGCTATAATTTTCTTTTAAATAATTAATTTCGTCAGAAGACCAAATAAAACCGCTTCTATTTTGTTTTTTCATTATTTTACTTGTAAAAAAGAAGCCCCGTATCGTGAGACACGGGGCTGAACGCAGCTTACAGAGAGTTAACACACAAGCTATGGATGCTGCGAGATTTTGCAAAGATAAACTAAATTACGGAAAAATAACCATCGGAAGGAACTCTTTTTCCTGAAATAATAAAAGCAATCTGTCTGTAACTGTATTCTTCCACTTCAACAGTTTGGTCTTTAAACGTTTCTCTACAGTGAAAAATTAAATCTTGTTTTTTCCAAGTTCTTGTTACGGCACGTCTTCTGAACCCATCATAGTCGGTATAGGTACGCATGGCTGCTATTTCGTCAATCATTATTGGTTTAGGAATAGTAGTTTGAGGATATTCTTCTTTTATTTCATCAATTTCTATGGGTTTGCCAATTATTGTTTCGGAAACTATTCCTTTTACAGGTTCTTCTTTTTGTGGTTCAACAATATTTTTTTTTGGTAATTCTATATCTTTTGAAGTTTCTTTTGGAGAATCAGTAACCTGTGGCTCAATATTATTGATATTTTCCGTAGTCGGTGCTTGTTGATTAACAGATTGTGTTGATTCTTGAGTTTGGTCATTGACTAATTCATTAGGAGTTTCTGTTTTAGTAGGCGTTTTTTTTGACATAATAATTTTTTTTTTGGTAGGTTTTTTCTTTGACATGATAAAATTTTTATGGTTAATAAATAGATTTAATGTGCAAAAATAGAAAAAACAATGTATTTTTGTAAAATATTATAAATAATTATTATTAATAAATTAAAAAAAGCAGTATGAAAAATGTATTAACAATTCTAGCTACAGGACTTGGAGTTTATTACCTAGTAGACTATTTTCAAAAAAGAAAAAAGAATGCAGCAGTTGCAAAAGTGGTTGTAGCTGATGCAAAAGCAAAAGTAGCATCCGAAACAATAACTGAAGTTAAAGAAGGTGCAGCTTTAGATGCGGCTCTTATGCAGGAAACAGGAGGAGAATATCTTCCGTCTGACTTAAAAGATTTAGTTGAAGTGGCTCAAAACCCTGCCATTAAAACTACAGCATCAAAGTCTTCTGCTAACGGGGGATGGGATTCTACTCCTATAGCGTAATAAGTTGTAGCTTATGGGTAAGCAACAAAAAGGACTGTTTGTTGGGAACTCTCATGCAAATGGGGGTATCCCTTCAGTAGTCGTTGAAACAGGTCAATCAATTGAAATTGAAGGAGATGAATATTTTATTTGCGATGATGCCTATAACTCTTCCGAGGTATTAGAATTCAAAAACAAAACTAATAAAGAAGTATTAGATAGCATTTATTCTGAGTATTCTTGTAAACTTGTTCAAGAAAGAATGAACGCAGGAGATTTCATTATCTGTAAAGTAGTTGTCAGAGACGAAAAAAAATACGACAGGAAAGGTACGATAAAAGAAATTGTAAACCAAATGCAAGGTGAAAAATCTTGTAGAGTAGAAAATAGAGAAAAAGTTTTAAAGAAAGGTGGTAGAATATGTCCTATTGGCACAGAAATACAGACTATTATATTATCAAAGGACAGATTTAAAAATGATACGCAGGCTAAAGATTGGATTAAAGAGAATAATTTCTCATTTACAAAAACGGACGAAAAAGAAAACACATATCGTTTTCGACAACAAGAACCAACAGATTTCGCAGAAAACTCATTTCGGACTATCTCTATTAGTAGGGGTGTAAAAGCCGTTATTGGGTGTCCTATTAAAAAAATGGAGGATGGTGGTTTGGTGTCGGGTTGGTTTGATGGCGATTTGTCTTTCCTTAACTGGTAAAAACCTAATTCATGGCAAAAGATGGTAAAATAACCGAATCTGAAAATTTCAGAAAATGGTTCGGGAATAGTAAAGTTGTCGATAGCCAAGGAAATCCTTTAGTGGTATATCATGGAACAACAAAAGATTTTACTATTTTCTCATTAAATCATGCAACAAAGCAAACAGGCATTGATTGGGGTAAATTAGGATTTTTTTTCACTTCTAACAAAAGTTTAGCGGAAGATTTTACAAGATATAATTGGGGTATAGGTAGTAAAAGTAAATTTAAAAAGAATTCAAAATTATTGAGTTGCTACCTATCAATTAAAAATCCTAAAATCGTTAATGCTCGGCAATGGACATTAACAAGCGATAATCCTGATGTTATAAGAAAAGAATTGATTAGTCAAGGGTATGACGGATACATTATCGAACCATTAACTGATGAAGACAAAAAAAGTTGGATTAATCTTTTTGGAACGAGAGGGATTAAAGAATTAGAGAATATTCAATATGTCGCTTTTTATCCAAATCAAATTAAACTTTCCGATGGGACAAATATAACTTTTGACGGAGGCAATCCTGACATAAGATTTAAAGACGGAGGCAAGATGAATAAATACGAAGGAAAACAACGATGGGCTGAAAATAGAATGGCAAAAAACAGGGAAATTGATACGTTAACTGAAGAGCAACATGATGTATTGGCAGATTTATGTTCTGTTCGGCATGACATTCATTCTAATAAAAGAAGTATTATAGTAAGTGATGAATCAAAAAGATTACAAAAACTTATAGAGATTAACGAACAAATAAAGGATTCAGGATTAGATTATATGGAGTTTATCCCAACAGATACTTCAGATTATATAGATATTGACAGTATTTACTTTCTTGAAGAAACCGAAGACGTTCCTGAAGATGATTCTGAAAGACAAGATTGGTACGATTCCAATTATGTAAGAATAAGTGGTGAACTTGAAATACTTAATGATAAGATTGAAAAATATCTTATTGAAATAGACAAGAAATACAAAACTAATTATGCTCCGTCAGGAATGTCAAGATTTGAATATGGAGGGAGAATATACAACGGATTAAATGTTCCAAATACAATTAATCCTAATCTTGTGATTTCTGCTTTTTCTAATCCTATTGATGAAGAAAAAGTTGAAAAATATACTGCCAAAATGCAAGAGGAAATGCTTTCTCACGATTTTCCTCCAATAATGGGATTTCCTACAGAAATTGATGAAAATGACATTGGGGATTATTTTCTTAATGGTAATGAAATAACCGAAGACGATATTGGTAAAAGAGCGTGGAAAGTAACAGATGGACATCATAGAACACTTTCTGCTATTAACGCACATTTACCATATATTAGAACGGAATTAGATTTTTCAACTGTTACCAATCAGGCAGAATATTTTGAAAATGGTGGTGAAATTGTATATCATGGAACAAGTCCGAAAAATGCAAAAGCTATTTTTAAATATGGTTTTAACGAGCCTAATAATCCATTGAAAGCAATCTCTGTTGCTGATGATTTCGATATGGCATTAGAATATGCAGATGATAAACCGTTAGGAGTTATTGCTGTTAGAGTGAAAAAAGATGCTAAGATGCTAGGGGAAAAAGGAGATAGACTCACAGGGGAAAAACTTTATAGAAAAGAAGATTTAACACCTATTGGAATTGGTAAATCTAATATAAGGTTTAGTAATGGTGGGGGTATTAAAAATAAAGATGTTGTTTCGGGATATTTTGAAGGGTATTTAAGTTTTTTAAATTGGTAAAAACTAAAAAAAATAATTATGGCTATTATTGATGATTTGAACAAACGAGTTAGTCGATTAGAATTGTTACATCTACGGGGTGGGGTAATGGTTGTTTTTTTAGGAATGTTTGCTTACATGAAATATAAAAGATAATCTTATTATGGAATTATTAGCACCAAATGGAAAGCCGAGTAATCTTACTCCCGAACAATATCGGTTGGTAAGAACTTCTTACTTTAAAAAATGGTTTGGTGATTTTGAAAAAATTGGATTTTACGATAAATTAAATTCATTTGTTGAAATAAATAGATTTTTAGAAGTAAGAAATTACGAAATAGAAAAAAACTATTTAAAGTCGTTAAAATCAATTTTAGTACCTGTTGATAACAAAACAGTATTCGTATATAAAAATTCATATAAGCATATTTTGTGTCACGGAAGAAAAGACGAAGTGTTTTATTCTATTGATAAACTTTACGACATATTACAAAACTCTACATATTTTGATTTTGAAAAAAATCATAAATTAGATAAGCGAAAAAATATTATAGGATATGAATGTAGGTTTTCAAAAATACTATTTGAAGGTGTTTTTTACGTTGTAAGATTAACAATTCAACTTGAAAATGACAACGATTGGATATTACACGATATAAATGTAGTAAAAGAAGAAAGCACCCATATAACCGTAAGTGATAGACTTTCAAATCGTGTATATATAAGTGCTGACGAGTACAAAGATAGAAAGATTTTTGAAATAATCAACACTTTTCCCGAAAATATTTCTAAAGTAGTCGATGAAAATGGAGAACCGATGGTTGTTTATCACGGGACTCATGTTGAGTTTACTGAATTTAAAGACAATAAACAAGGGTTGTTTTTTGCTGTAAAAAAAGAATTAACAATGTTATATGGTAAAAATGTGATACCTGTATTTTTAAATGCAAAAAATATAGATACATTGGTTCATGTAAAAAATAAGTGGTGGAAGGATAAATATGAGTTGGTGTCAGAAGCTATAGATTCTATGCTTATTAAAGGACGATATGATGGGATTTTATTAAAAGAAACGGCAGACCCACCTATTTATGAAAAAGAACGAGAACAGATTTATTCAGATATTTACGTTGTGAGTAATCCTAATCAAATAAAGTTGGCTGACGGAACGAACACTGCTTTCGATGGCAACAATCCTGACATAAGATTCAAAGACGGAGGAAACATTAAAACAGACTTTAATAATTTAGATAATAAAGAATTAAGAAAGGTATTAATTTCGTTTTGGACTGATTTTATGAACAGTCATACGCTTAGTTATCTAAGTATTGGAGAAGAAAATTATGTTTTATCCGATGAGGATAAAGTTTTTGTAATTGTCAGGGAAAAAGAAAAAGGTGATTTTTCAGAAGTTGAAAAAGCAGTAATAAATAGATGGATTGAGCCTTACTTTGATAAAGTTAAAAAACCGATGTTTGCTGAATATTTTAAGTCTTATTCGATAAGCGCAAATGAAATAATATTAAATCTAAAAGGAGAGATTTTCAAAGACGGTGGCGAAATTAAAAAGCAAAAATCTTTCGTAACGAATGAAGGCAAGTTTTCAATATACGATTCAGAAAAAGATGTTCGGACAAGAGTGAATATGTTTACGGTTTTTGAAGACAAAAAAGGATGGATTGTGCGGAACTCGTTTGTTCCTGTAGAGCAACAAAAACAAGGTATAGCTACTGAGTTCTACAAAAGAATGAATGTTGAAAGCATTAAAAAAACAGGAAAACCACTGCGTTCAACACAGCAAAGGATTTTAAGTAGCGGAGAAGTTGTACACGAATTATCTAAAGATGGAGTCTCTCTTTGGGATAGTTTTGTGAAAAAGGGATATGCTGAGAAATTAGGAGATAAAAATTATGTGTTTAAAAATGTACTTACTTATAAAAACGGAGGTTTAGTTTCGGGATATTTTGAAGGATATTTAAGTTTTTTAAATTGGTAAAAATGGTAGTTATGGAAAAAGAAAGCACAAACGCAATAGTTAAAAAAGATATGGACGATACATTATCTTCAGGAGAAATAGATAGTATTGTAGATTCTGATATGTTAATGGAAAAAGGCGGTGAAATAAGTGATAAAGATTCTGTTTTGATGAACATTTCCAATGTGAATAATTTCAAAAAGATAAAAGAAATAGCTGACAATAACTATAAAAAAATTGACAATGGTTCGTCAAGAATAGTTTACTTATATTCTGATAAATACGTTCTTAAAGTTGCTAAAAACAATAAAGGATTAGAGCAAAATAAAACCGAAAGTATTCCGAAAATACTTGAAAAATATAGAGATATAGTTGCTAATGTTATTGATTTTGATAAAAATGGAAAATGGACTGTTCAGCAATTCGCTGAAAACATAAGCGAAGATGAGTTTGAGAATATAACAGGAATGCAATTTCGGGGTTTTTTGTATTATTTAAGGCATGACCTGAATTGGGACGGAGAGAATGCTGAATTTTATAATAAAATAAACGATTTTATTAATGAATTTGAGTTAGAAAGGTTTGATGTTGCCAATGGTAGCTCTTGGGGTAAAATTAACGGAAAGGTTGTGTTGCGAGACTATGGATTATCTTTAGCAACTGCAAGAAAACTATACGGAGTCAAATATGAGAAAGGAGGGGCGTTTGAAAAAGCATATTATCACGGGACAAATGCCGATATTTCTTCTTTTCGAGCAGATTACTACGGAAAAGGAGAAGGAAGCAATATGCTCGGTGAAGGAGTTTATGTTGCAAAGACTATTAAAAAAGCAAAAGAATACGGCAAGAAAATATATATTGTTGAATTAAAGAGTGGAGCAAAACTTATAAATTACGATAGTATAAAACACGAAGATGGTTACGATAAGTTTTTTCGTAAATATAAAGGAGAATGGTCTGAAGCTAAAATGGCTTACGCAAGAAAACATTTTGACGGTGTAGAATATGGCGGAACTACCGTGTTTATTTTTAATCCGAGTGATTTAAAAATAGTAGGATTGAAAAAAGGAGCGATGAAAGACGGTGGAGAAATAGAAAAGGAAGAACTAAATCTTTTAGCCCCAAACGGAAAGCCAAGCAACCTAACTCCTGAACAATATAAACTCGTTAGAACGCCACAATTTATTGCGTGGTTCGGGGATTGGATAAATTCTCCTGAAACTGCAAGTAAAGTGGTTGACGAAAACGGAGAGCCTTTAGTTGTTTATCACGGGACAACTAAGAGGTTTAACGTATTTAAGGAGGAATTTAAAGATAGGAGGTTTCAAACAGGATATTGGTTTACTTCAAATAAAGAACTTGCAGATACTTATGGGAAAAGTAAATTTTATTTTATTAACGCAAAAGTTTTAACTGACGAAATTCGTGACTATTATGATGAGAGTGGATTTGATGCTTATGTTTATAATTATGAGAGTTGGGATGAAAATTTACAAAAATTAATCCCTCATTTTAATATAAATGTATATAAATCCGTCCAAATCAAACTTGCAGATGGAACAAATACAACTTTTGATGACAATAATCCCGATATAAGATTCAAAAACGGTGGTGAAATTGACCCTCATAAAGAAGTTTCTGCTTCTGTTAAATCCGCAATAGAAGACCTATTAGAAACATACAGATACCAAGACCTTACTTCAATGGAAGCAACCATGCTTTATAATAAATTTAAAAATTATGAAGAACTGCCAAATGCAGAAGGTAAAGTGGGGAGAAATGAATATGGGGAAGAGGAATATTCTGCGGAAATAAAAGAAGATGGTTTAGAAAGCAAAATCTTTGAGAAATTAGACGATTTGGATTATGTGTCTTACGATAAATATTACGATGTGGCTATTATCTCACAACAAGGATTAGCTTTTATAGATGCAGTACGGGCAAGGATTGAAACTCGAAAAGGAGTAAAACAAGGATATGATTTATTTAGTGAGACGGCAAATATAAAGGAGTTAAAACCAAAAGAAAAAACCGCTAAAGAGCTTGAGTCTGACATTAAAAATCTTCGTGACGAAATAGATATGCAGATTGAAGTTTTGAATGATTTATTGGGAGACGCTCAACAGGAAAAAAATACAGAATTAGTCCGACAAATAGAAGACCAAATAAGTTTTTTAGTAGATTTGAAGTCAGAAAGTCAGTATTCAGAAGGAGGCAGCGTTATGGTTACTTCAAAAGCCGAACATTTAAAACAAATCGAAGCTCTAAAAGACAGGATTAAACAGCATGAAAAAAATATCTATGAATCAGGTAATAAGCAAAATAAAAAGCTAATCGAAATGGACAATAAGCATATTGAAAAAATAGAAGGTTTTTTAGAAAAATGGGGTTCGGAATTAGATAAATTAGATTCAGCAATAAAGAAAAAAAGTTCAGGATATTTTGAAGGAGAATTAAGTTTTTTAAATTGGTAAAAAAATAAGCAATATAATGGGAAATACATATCCAATAGGCACAATAATAAATGTTTATCCTCGTTACGGGAATGAAAGTACGTATGAGATAGTAGATTTTTTAGGAAAAGAAGAAAAGCAAGGAAAGGTTTACGATAAATATGTTGTTTGGGACATAAAGTCAGACCGTTCAGGAGTAAAAGGGCAGCCGTATGAAAAACATTTGCCAACAGACTTGAAAGAAGGCGAAAATAATCTTGGAGGCAATAATTATTATTTAAGGTTTCCAAAATCTGACGAAAAACCCATTGCTCAGGAATTTTACGAGATAAAAAGAAAGAAAGATTCTTTAGTTCCGAAAGAAATTAAGGTAGAGGGGATAAAACCCGCTTATCTTATGACAAAAGACGAGTATGCGAAAGTTGTTACTCCTATCGTAAAAAAATACAATAAATTCGTTAAAGCCAATGCTAAATATTTTAAAAAAGCAAATTATGACGGCATCCTATTAAATACGTTTGCGGATTATTTTAATGAAATTAAAGAAAAATATTCCAAATCTGAATACGAAAAAAGCGAGAAGGAAATTAAAGAAAAGGCGATTGATGAATGGATGAATGATTACCGCAAAAGTTCAGGTAGAGTTTTGGACGCTGTGCCACCGACTGTTTTACAGGAGTATCAGGATTTGGTAAAAGAATTTACAGATTATTTTGGAGATGAAGGCGTTGCTAAATTTCAAAGCGATGAAGTCGGAAGTCCGAAAAGAGCAATAAATAGAGCGCAAGAAAAAGGATTATACGAAAAATTAATGCTTGACGGCACTATAAATTATGCTAATGTCACTGAAATTTTTACAAGTGTCGGGTTGAAAATACCAAGTAAATTAGAAAAAGTTTCGTCTGAAATTCAGGAAAAAGGAGTTTCTTCTGATACGATAGCACTAACAAAAGAAGTAGAATTAGCTTTCTATAAAAATCTTTATGATTTGCTTCGTCCTGAAATGCAATGGTATTTCGATGATTTTTACAATACTTATGAACGTGTTTTATCAAAGTACGAAAAATATCAAAAATCTGAATTTTTCAATCCGCTTAATGTTGATAATTCTTTTGGAGAATATTTAGGGAAACCTGTATTGATAACCCCTAAACCTACAAAATGGGATAAGAATAATGTTGAAAAAATTTATTGTTATGAAGTTCATTTTATCAACGGTATAGGCAAGACTTATATAGACCGAAAATTAAAAATGATTTTGCCTAATTGGAGAGATGTTCTTGAAGAAAATGCGGAAAAAAATATTTCAGAATTAATAGCAAATCTTGCTCAACATATTCTTTATCATTTGCAAGGAAAAACTGCCGTTCCTGAACAGCCAAAAATAACTAACTTTTCTGTTTATGATGTAAAAGGAGGGAAAATTAACGGCACGGTAACTCTTACGTATTCTAACGGCTTCAGAGTGATGTTGGATTTTAATATGATTATCGCAGGGGGCTACAACATACAGGTGCGTCATTACAGGTATCTACTTCATGCTTTAGTAAACGGGAAATCACTTTCTGAATCGCAACTTAAAAAAGCATTTGCAGAATACGTGCTACAAGAACAAGACGAAAAAAAAAGTGAAGATGAAGAAGTAAAAAATGCTGAATCAAATATTGAGTCTTTGCATGAAAAAATAACTATGCAAATTGAAGATTTAAGTGAGTTATTGGAAGAAGCCAAGCAAGGTGACAATAAAGGGTTAATTCAGGAAATAGAAGACCAAATTGAGTTTTTGACCGATTTAAAAACGCATAAATATAAATTGGGAGGGTCTGTTGAAAAAGCATTACTACTCACAGAAGATAATTATGAAAATTACGAGGCAGATTTTATCTCCATTTCTAAAAGTCCGAATTATGTAGGTGTTTATGAATTTGAAGATGAAACAGGGCTTTCTATTGAATACGGGAAATACGGTTATGGAGTTCCGCAAAGTCAGCAATACAAAGATTTAGAGTTAATTCAAGAGGCTTCAAAAATTTTTAATGAGAAGCATAAAGGAAAATTGTTTTCCGTGGCAAGTTCGGGTGATAAATTTAATATTGTCAGGATTATGGACATGAAACAACTTGGAAATAGTCAGGAAGCAGTAGAATCTCTGTCAAAAGAAGATTTTCATTATTTTCTATCAATAGGGGTAAGAGGAAAATACATAGAGAAAAGAGAGAAAGAAGAAAAAGAAACGAAAGAAAAAACTAAGATTCAGGATGCACAAATAGCAAGTTTTAAAGAGGCAACAGGATATAATGTTAATATAAATGAGCTTGAGCGTTATTCGAGGCTGAAAGGAAAAACTTCTGCGCATGGGTTTGAGTTAATATTTAGAACAAGACAAACTGAAAGAAAGAAATTTGATTCGCTTTCGGATATGTTCGCATATTTAAAAAGTAACGATTTTACCAAGTATGTTAATGTCTACGATGATTTAAATGTAGTTGTGTATTTTCAAAAAGATTATTTTGTAATAGAAGGAAAAACAAAATATGCAAAATTATTGTATGTCGATACGCATTCACGACCAAAGGCAACAGACAATCTTACAAACGAACAGTTGGTAGAACTATATTTGAATGAAATTAACCGATTAGAAGAAATTATAAAATATTTTACTTTTGGAATAACAAAACATGAAAATATGACTAAAATACCAATAGAAAAAGAACCAAAAGACCTTTATGAAGGAACTCATGTTTATGAACGCTGTTATTTTTGTCATGAATCAACCGATACGTGGCATATAGACACGAACCAACCTGTATGTAAAGATTGTGCAGAAATACATGAGGTTTCTGAATTGCCAAAACCTTTTAAACACAAGCAAATTAGTGTCGCACCTATAGGTAGTTGGGTACAAAATAAAAAGACTAAAACAAAAGCAATGGTTTGGGAAGAAAATCCAAAGTTAGGATTATTTAAAATTCAGGATGAATATGGCACTAAAGATAATATGTGGAGAAGTGTTAGTGAATGGAAAGTTATTCCTAAACCTAAAAAAGAAACTTCAATTCCTGATTTAAAAGAGAATAAAGAAGCGTTGGATTCCTTGAAAAAAGAGATAGACGACCAAATAGAATCGCTGAACGATTTGTTGATTGACGCAAAAGAAGAAAACAATACCGATTTAGTTTTGCAAATAGAAAGTCAGATAGAATTTTTAACGGATTTAAAATCGTAATAATTTCTAAAATAGTTAATTATATCAATTAATATTTCGTAAAATAAATATACTGTTTTGTAAAATAAAAAGCGTAAATATTTAATTTATATTACTTAAAATACATATTGGATTTTAAGCCCTCTAAAAAAATAATATCTACAAAAATATTATTAAGTGTTAAAATTAAAATTACCGTTTTTAAAAATAAAGTATTAAATTTGCAAAATTTGTATTATGTCTCATAGCTCTATTTATCATATTCTTATTTCTAACAATATAAATTAAGAAAACGGTAGGAGTTAAATAATTTAACGGTAAAATCAAATACATAAAGCATGACAAAAGACGTTTTTAGCGGTGAAGATACAATCAGCACGGCATTACAATTAATAAGATATGACATTCCTGTTTTAATTTTAGGGAAATCCTCAATAGGGAAATCTTTCACGCTTATTGATATAACAAAAAAATGGCATATCTCTAACCAATTGCTTTATGTCGGCAGTGAAAAATCAGAAAATATCGAAGGTGTTCCAAAGTTAACGGATAGAAAAAAAGGAAAAGACGTACTTGAGTATTTGCAACCTTTTTGGTTTCCTAATGCTGCTGTAATAACTAAGTCTGTTGCCAACGGGAGAAAATTATTTGATAAATTCGTTAAAGATTTTTGGAAATTATCCGACAACGAAGCTTTTTCTGTTAATTATATCAATTTAAATTCCATGTTAAATGCTTTGTCTTCTATTTCGTGGCAGTCCGAAGACCTTGATAAAGAAGATGGAATTTATAGGAAAAATGTAACGCTTACAGATTTTCAATGGGTGAGCATGAGTGGAGATAAAACGAGAGTTTTGAACATGTCTTTATTCCCACTTGAAAAACATCCATACTCTTCAAGAAAAGAAGACGGAATAGCCTCTGAAAACGCAATCATTGATGAATACAATAGGGACGATTTAAAAGATTTCTGCGCTTACCTAACAACATGTTTAGGTTATGGTAATTATTGGTTAATCTTAGACGAGATAGATAAAGTTGAAGAAATGGACAAAGATAAATTTGCCCCATTACTTCATATTGTTCGGGAGAGAACTTTAAAAAATTTCCGAATGATTGATATTAATTCAGGAAAAGGAATCGGCATACCATTAGGAAAAACTTTTATTAATACAGGGTACGAAGGAATTGTTAATCAGGTTAATGCCCAATTAGAAGCAAAAGAAAGTGTTTTAGATACGAGGGTTATTGCCATCGCAAACAAGACAAAAAATATCGAAGAAGCATTATTCAGACGGTTTTCGCAGTTAATAGCCGAAGAAGTTATGATTTGGAGACCTGATGATTTAATGAAGGAAGAAAACAAGGTGGAAGAATGTCTTCGTGGCGTAAAGAACGAAATGGTGTCGGCAGGTATCGAATCAGGTTCTCTAACTCTTGGGTTAAAATTTCAAAAACTTGACGAAATAAATCTTCAATGGCAGTATAATTTCTTGCCAAAAATGCTAAACAATACCGATATGCACGGAAATTTCTTCCGAACCAATGCGTTAAATATACATACCGACACGGAAGATGCTCAATTGGATTGGCTTGACGAGAGAAAGTTCTCGGCTTTTTACAAAGTGCTTGATGACAATTTCAGAAAAATAAAAACGCAGGGAGGTGGAGAATTTTCGTTGCCCGACAAATTGTTTTCTTGTCTCGAACATCAATTGATTGATATGAGGCAAGGTGTTGGAGTGGTAAAAAAATCACACGAGGAAGAAATTAAAGGAATCAGGGGCATATTGGCAGATAAGGAAAAAGAATTAGGAGACCATTATTCAATAGCCTTAGATATTGTTAATAAACTTAGGGAAGCGTATCCTTCCTCGGTTAAAAGAGATATTGACAAATTAAATTTATTGTATAATTGGACAGATAGTGTAATTGAATATCTACGAGCTGCTATATTTAGCTCCCCGACAAAAGTTACCCCATTGAATCTTTCCAAGCATTTAATCCCGATGTTGGTTAATGTTTTTTATACTGAAGTAGCTAAAGATAAAGAAAATTTAAGTGACAATATAGTTGCTATTACCGAAAGATTCCAAGCGTTTTTTACCGAAGTATATGAAATAAGTCCTTCTTTTAATATTGATTGTGATAAAAACACTACTACTGAGGTTTTTTACGGGGGTGCTAAAAGCGAATTAGATGTTCTTGATGAACAGGAAAGAAAAACTGTTTCTGAAACTTCTTTTTTTGGAACGGATGAGAAAAATTGGATTCATAGCGCAAGTGGTAAATTAAGCATGATGCAAATGGAAGAAGGTTTGACATTATCAATACCAATATTAGTAAAAGAAAAAGGGTTTGAGGACACCGCTGAAATATTTATAAATGAACCAAAGGCAGTAGCTTTTATGAATCGGTATTTTCAAGAACAACTTTTAGAAATAATCGAAACTTTTAAAAATCATGTTAAGGAATTAAAAGTAGCTGACAATAAAGAGGCTGCCATTGTGTTTTACAATGCTCAACAGATAGCTGAAGGAATTTTAGAAGAAACAGTCTAATTTTAAAACCAACGAAATTATAGCAATATGCAAAAAATATTTGAAACAAGTGATGAATTTTTTGATTGGTTTATTGCCGATATAAGGAAATACGTTCCTAATTTAACGGAACTTGTTGCTTCTAATTCACAAGCGGAAATAGTCTCTAACCTTCCAATGTTAACTTCTGATAAGGTAGATTATACTTTTTCAAAAATTAGGGAAATAATAAATATTCCAAATAATGTTTTTCTTGTTTACGAACCGAGTATACATACTTATGCTTCCCGATACAATACAGAAAAAAGAAGATTGGAAATTATCGTTCCTACCTACGCTTATTCTCATTTACGATACCCTCCCGTAATTAAAGCTGCGATTCAGCATGAAATGGGACATATCCTGAATAGAGATTATAAATTTGATTCAAAAAGTCACATTAGTTGTGCTAATCGGTGTATGGATATACGAATTAATCATCATATCGACAGGCAGTGGCTAAAAGATTTATTTGACGCTGTTTATTATTTTCGATGCCAAGATTTTGTAATGCTTGTTCCCGAAGAAATACTACCTTCTTATGGTTTAAAGTTAAAAAAACATGGGACTTATAATTTTCAAATAATCCATCAATATTATCATCTCAATAAGAAAAAACAAATAAAACCGCCAAAAATCTACAATATGCCAAAAATAGGGGATATTGTTCAGATTAATAAAAGTAAAAAATACGGACAAGTCGTTGATATAATAGTCGGGAAGGCGGTTGTTGAAGAAATGACTTTTGAGCAAGTTAGGGAGCATTTTAGAGGAAATGTATTGGCAAGTAATGGAAATATATTGGGGAATTTTACAGCAGAACAAATTACAATTATAAATCCTCCACAAGAAAAAGGCGCAGAAGGACAATCACCACAACCAAACGAACCCGAAGATAATTCAACTACTTGGCAAGACCCTGACGATAAACAGCAACAACAGCCTCAAGGTGGAGAAGGTGAAAGTGATGACGAAAGCGAAGATGATAATGATGATGAAGGAAGTAGTGAAAACGAGGATAGTTCCGATAATATTGACGAAAGGATAAAGGAAATTGATAAAATTATCGAAGATTTAAAGGGGGCAGGTGTCAGTGATAACCAAGATAGTGGCACAGGGGAAGAAAAAGGTGCTGACGGTAAACCTGTATTTACCCCGAAAGAAGATGGACAGGGAGATGGTTCGCAAGAAAATGAGGATGGTGATAGCGAGAAAAATGGAAAAGGAAATAGCGAAGAACCGAAAGAGGGTGAAGGGGAAGAAGGAATTGACGGTGAGTCAAAAGATGGAGAAAAAGAAGGAATGGGAGAAGATTCTGATTCCGAAAGTAAAGGCAAAGTAAAATCGCAGGGAAAAGAAGGTTCTGAAGAAAGCGTGGAAGGCATCGAAAGTAAGGGGAAAGAAAATAAAGGGAAGGAGCAACCGTCTAAACAGGGAGAGGAAGGAGATTCGGGAATTAATGGTAAAAAAGAAAACCCTATTAAAAAGAGACAACAAGAAATTTTGAAAGATAAATTATTGGAAGTGGAAATCCGAAAAAAAATAGTTTCTCTAAAAAAAGTATCTGTGAAAACAAACATTCTCAATCCTTATGAGATTACGGAAATTAACAACTATATAAAAGAACTTGAAAATTTATTGTAATGGACTACGAGTCAAAGAGAGAAAAATACCGAGAAATTTCAAAAGATATTCACAAGAACTTAAAACCTATTTTCGAGAGATTGGTTGGTGAATCCACCAAGGTAAAAGATAGTAAAAGTCCTACGGATTGGGAGCAATACGTTCCCACCTGTGGAATAACCGAAAGAAACGTGCCGTTGACAGAAGAACAGGTAAGAGATGCTGACGCTATGGCAGACCAAGCTGTTATTTCAATAATGGAAAATCCCGAAGATTATAACGAAATAATAGGGCAAGTTCCTTCCAATCAAAAAGGACAGGCGGGTTCGGGTAAAGGTTCTTCACAGGGAAGAACCAAACTTTCCCCATTGGAATTTCCTGAATGGTTAGAAGATATTGAATCGAACATAAAAGATTTTTTTGTCTCAAAAAAAGCACGGAAAGGTCTTGATTACGAAGAAATAATTAAAGGTCTTATAAGAAAACCGAAAGAAAAAGTTATTCAAAGAGATGATGCTCTTTTTGTATTTTTGGACACTTCGGGTTCTATGTGGGGTTATGTGGATAAGTACGGCAATTCAATACTGAAACTTTTCGGTTCATTTTTCCCTGTCATAGCAGAAAAATATAGCGGTCAGATTTGGCTTTCGGATTATGCTCCATATAATACGCCCGAACCAATATCCAAGGTATATGAATTAGCAGACTTCCGTTCAGATGACGTGAACCATATTGTTATCAACGGTAAAGGTGGAACTGATTTTTGGGGTATTTGGCAATATTTTCATAAGCAAGAATTGAAAATTAAAGAAAATAACCCCGATGCTAAAGTCATGATGATTTTCTTTAGTGATATGGAAGCGGATTTTGAATCTCATCCCGAACTGATTCCTGAAAACGTGCTTTTTGTCACGGTGAAAGGCAAAGGGGAAGAAGTTCTGCATTTAATTAACAACGAAGGAAGAAAATTAATTTTTGTTGACGCAAAACTTCCTCAAAACTAATCAGAAATTATGAAGGGTTACAGCAATGAAAGGATTGAAGACTTTTTACGGATAATATCCGATAAAGATAAGTATTACGCCAACTACAGCGAAAAAGCATTTTTAAAAAACTACGACAAGTGTGACGATTTTGTGCTGACTGACGTTCTTATTAGTTCTGTTTGGGAAGAATTAAAAAAACACTTTAGTTCGCTTAATAAAATTACACTCGTTCAAACTCCCGTTTCTATCCTTCATACAAATTCAGGGACAGGAAAAGTGTTGGAAGCTTGTCCTTCGGATAATGTTTTTATCACTGCCATGAATAATGATTATACGTGTAAAAGAATCTGTGATTTATTAAACGATAGGGTTTCGAGTGAGTTTTCATATTCTTCTTTGATTTCGGACATAAGCCATTATTTTATCAACGGGGATGACGGTAATACACCGAGGTACGATATTGTTTTTACGCAACCTACCGAAAGTTCTTATTATAAAGATATTGACTCAACGAGGATTGCAAGTTATGATTGGTTAGAATATTATTCTATAAGAAGTTTAGATTTTTTAACTAAAGGTGGTTATCTTTGCATAATGGTACATCCAAGAAAATTCGATGTTTTAAAGAATAATAAAGAATTTTCAAGCGAAGTTCATCATTTGCATAGTATAATTCCTTCGCAAAAATTAGATGAATACGGCTGTTTAATATTTAAAAAAATATAAATTATGTTTGTAAATCCAAATTTTCAAGTAGAAAAAAAACAAAATTCTGTTTTAGTGTCTTTAAAATGTGACGACAAAGGAGTGGTTGATTCGTTTTTGTTGGGAGAAAATGTAGGTTTAGGGGGAACTGTCCCTGTAATTGCATCAGAAAGAATCGACAAAACAAGGATTTTACTTTGTAAAACAGTTGAACTTTCTTCTATGTGGCTCTATTCAGACGGAAAAATTAAAATAGGAAGATAAGATGTTACCGATAAGTTTTCAGACAAAATCTCCAAGTGAGAGAAAAGAAATTGTTTTGCAAGTAGCAAGAGAATTTTCGGGTATTGACCCATTGAGTTTCCCTAAAATATATAATCAATTAAAAAGCGGTAACTCTTCTAAAGTCGCATTACTTAATAGGATTATAACGCAAATGTTTTCATCTGATTTTGATGTTAAAACCAGTTTAGTTGCAGTGGAAGGTAATATTTAAAAAAAAAGAAAAGGTATGCTGTCAAAATTCACCATAAAATATGTAGATTTATTAACAAAAGAAGTGGAACTTTTTCAATGGGCTGAAAAAAATAAGCCAAAAGATTTTGACCTTCATAATGTTATAGCTGATTACGTTTCAAATACATATAGCATCGGGTTTACTTCGGCACTTGTATTGAGAAATGTAATCAATTCAGGTGGTTATCCCCGTGATTTTGGTAATGCACTTCTTAATGATACGTATTGGAATTATTCGCGAATGGTTATGGAATGGTGTCAATCTACAAATATTGAAAAAGCAACGCTTTTCCTCGCTAAATATATAAACGAACTTGTCCTAAAAAGAGGTAAGGATTTTTATGAATTAAATGAGAAGTATAGATTATACGGTTTAAATCAAGATTTTGAATCTTTGCCATTAAAAGATATTTTCTTAAAAGCCACTACAAAGGCATCCGATACTATTTATAAAAACTCAATTTCAGGATTCATGTCTTTTGATAACTATCGAAGCGCATACAAGGAACAGAATGATAATTGGAACGACACTTCAAATACTGATAAAGAAAAATTTCTGAAATGGTTTTTACTTCCAAAAGCGCAAGGTGACATTTCTATTCAGGTAACTCCCGCTTCTTACACCCAAGTGGGAAATCCTAACATGGAAAGCGATAATGGCAGATATACTTCTAATGTAGACATCAATAATGATTTGATTTATTTCATGGATACAGAAGCGCAAAAATCGAGTGCTGACTCACTGTCTTTCAAACAGAATATTGAACCGCTTGAAAAATACGCTTTACAAATTCAAAATATTTCAAAATACTCAGTTATTGACATCCCTATAAATGCGATGTTAGACAGGCTGAATACTTCTTTTTTATTGACAAAGGCATTTACGCCATCGGGTCAAAATATGAAGTCTTCATTGAGTTATAAACTTGTGTTTAATATAGCAGAACGTCAAGCAGTTGTCGTGCCTTGCGTTGATATGTTTCAATCCTTATATTATATGCAGAGTATGGGAACAGAAACTGTTTCTATGTATTATGATAATTTAGAGGAAAGGATAGTAATCAGGGGAAAAGATTTTCAACAGACAATCGAGAGAAGTATAATAAAAGAAGGCAGCCGTTTTCCTGTAATCGAAAAAGAACAGATAACAATACCTACATTTGCCATTATTTACGAGCAAAAAGTTGATGAATTAACACCTTTATGCCCTGTAGAATACGTTCAGTTTTTTGATAAAAGTCTTAATTTCCGAGATAAATATGATTTAATCAGCACCCAAAGAAATGCACCAATAGAACTTCCTGAAGAGTTTGTGTCAGAATATCCATTGATTGCAGATATTTATGAACAACAAACAGGTGTGGCTTTATCTTTACAGGGCAGGGTGTCAAAATATGATTATGTCTCAAAAATAATCGAAAATTATTTAGCTTCTTACACCGAATTAGTAACCAATAACGATGGAGAAATAATCCGAAAATCTGTTCCGACAGGGCAATGGTCAGAGCCTGATTACGTGTTAAAAGTAAACGAAGCCTATTGGTTATACAATTCTAAAATAAAAACAGAAGAACTCCTTTCATTTTTCGTGTCGAAAGGAAACAATGTTGGGTACAGGATTCTTTGTATGAAAATATTAGGAATCGACTATCATTTGTTTGAACAACCTATAATTGATTCCCTCTTGCAGAGTAATGATATTTATGTTTCTGAAATAAATGTTGACGAGCAAAATATTAGTGTCGATATAAAATATCAGGACAAAAATTCATTTGTTTCAGGTAATATTTATAATAAGAAAAAATATATTTCCCAACTACCTAAATATAAAAGCGATATTAACACCTTCTTTGGAGAAAGTGCAAGTTCTACGGTTTATGATAAAGCTGCCTCTACCGTGGAGGAAGCTGTATCTTCAAGGTTTACACCATCTATCGCTCCTGTTTCGAGAACCGAAGAAGAAGAGAAAACACTTCAATTGGATATTGATATTTTTTGTCCTATGTTCTTTAGCGGTACGGTTATGGCTGCTACAGGAAAAGGTGCAAATTTGAAAGAAGTACAAGGAGCTTTGATTACGGGGAGGGCAGATAATATGTTAAATTTAGTTTGGAATACTTATCAGTCAAAAAGTTATGATTTTGGGCATTTTGAACTTTTTAATCGTTGGCTTAGTTCAAATGCCAATTTGATATTGGGAGAGTATGACTTTAATGAAATAGTAGATGCTTATAATTATCCAAAACCACAAGATTTATACATAATGACTTATATTTTTCCTTTCTTCAAGGATGAAAATTATACTATTGTAGGTTTTAATTATGATGGAGGAAAAAATTTAAAGGAAGCTATATTTAATGCAAACGAATCTACGAGAAGCGTTTTAAAAAGATTGGGTAAGATACAGGATGAAGATATAATTACTGACGCGGAATACGAAAAACTTAAAAAACAATTTGTACTTGATTACAAGACGAGGGTTTGGGATGCAAGACGGGAAGGTAGAAGACTTTTTAATTTATTTTTGAAAAAAGGATTGGATGATAATAGCAGGAAATTAGTTGATTTACTATGGAATGAGACGTATAACAACTACGCATTCCCTAATCTTGATAAAGTTCCTGTGTTCCCATCTCACAATTATTATTTTGGAAAGAAAACTGAGAACAAACGCTTTGATTTAATGAATGCCCAACTTGATGGTATCAGGCATTGTCTTTCAAGAAAGAATTCAGGACTTCTACTTCATGAGGTAGGTTTCGGGAAAACTACATCTTCTATTTCTATTGTTTCAAGTATGTTCAATACAGGGGAAGCAAATAGGGTATTGTTTCTTGTCCCTAATTCGGTTTACGATAAATTCCAAGACGAAATCTCAGGAAATGAAAGTTCATTCGGGCTTCTGCCAAATGTAAATGTAGTTTTACTTGACAATTTGAGGGAAGGTGCGGTTAAGAAAATAAAACATTTTGATGAAAGAGAGCTTGATGTAATAAAAAAATTCAAACAATTTAATGTTGGGTTTAACAAAATCATAGCAAGTCTGAAACGGGGGAGGATAACTCTCTATGGAGACCCATTGTATACTGTCGATTCTAATTGGAACATGGCTATTACCGTGATAAAAGAAGAGATTAAAAAGTTGATTTCCGATTACGAAGAAATGGAAATCGTTGCAAACCATGTTAAATACATAGAAGAAATATATAATGAAGTCAATACTCAATGGGAAGATTATCGCGGTAAGAGACAATCAATTATAGATTCCTACGATTCTGTTGAATCCCAAAAGAAAAAGGCAGAAAAAGAAATTGCTTCTGAGTCTGTAACTTATAGTAAATTATTAGGCAAAAGGTTAAAAGATTACGTTAATTTCGTTGCGCTGTCTTTAATAGATGATTTAGGTTATTACTTGCCACAGGTAATGGCTGACAAAACTATTATGATTGCAAAACATTCCGCTATAGAGTCCTTAAGACCAAAGAAACAGTCTGTTTTAAGAGCGTTAATGTTTAAAGAAGGTCTTGGAGACCCTGTAAACGAAGTTAATTCTACTAATCCTTCTGATTGGGCTTCGGCAACAGGACTTACAGAGTCGAAAGTAAAATCAGCTATGCAGATTTTAACAAAACACCCGATAAGTCTTGAAAGATTGAATGTTGACACTTTAGTTGTGGACGAGATTCATAATTACAACAATATCGTGTCACGGGCAGGTTCTTTGGGGTGGTTCTTCCAAAAAGAGACTTATATTTCTGACACAAGTAGACAGAGGGGTAAAAATAATACAGAATTCTATGTCCTCGAAAAAACAACAGGGAGGCAAAACAAGAATAGGTATGACATGAAATATGATAGTATGGGTAAAGTTTCCGACCAAAAAGGAAATAAACTCAACGGTGCTGCAATCTGTTTTGAAACACAATATAGAAGCGAAGAAAAGAACAATGTTATTCTTTTGTCTGCCACCCCTTTTACAGACACTCCTTTTCAGGTGATGTCGGTATTAGGTATGGCTAATTATAATATGTTAAGAGATAACGGTATTAAAAACTCTTGGGATTTCTTCAACAACTACGTGGATGAAGTTTATAAATTTGGAATCAGGCACGATGGTGAAAGCGGTTTGTTCATTGACGTTGATGGGTATTACAATGACAAGGCATTGTCCAACTTAATAACAAATGTAGCCCACGTTAAAATCACGGACGAAAAAATTGAAGCTAACAGACCAAAGAAAGCAATTATACCACAAAATAAAATTGTTAAAGGAGAAAGTGGCGTTGCTCAAACTACGCAGATGGGGGATATTTTTGATGAGTTGGTAGATGTAAACAGTAGGGTGTCGATGACCGAGGCTCAAAATCAGTTCAAAGACATTATCAGTAAATATTTAAAAGACGAAAATGACCAACGAGCGGTAAAAGAAATTTTCCCTATCAATGAAGACAGGATTTCGGGTAAGTCTACTGAGATTGTTGATAAAGAAGTTGAAGAACTTGTAACTGCAAAAATTGAAGAGGCGCAGGACGATGTTGAAAATGCGGATATGGTTGTCACGTTTTTACAATCCTTGCATGATAAAGGAAATTATGCACAGCATCCAAGATTAAAAGAGGCAATCGACCACATCACTGTCAAAATTTTAGGTGGTACGATAGAGAAACCTGAAGAAGACGATTTACAAGATACAGAAGTTGATTTAAATCAATTGTCCACAAAAGATAGGCTTACCAGTAAGGCTATAGGTTGCCAAGGGGCACAACAGGCATTAGTTATAAGTCCTTACTTGGTTAATCTTGGCAATTCAGCCTATACAAGTCCTTTATTGGAAAATTTAGAACCAAACCCATCGAAAGTATTTGTTGAAAGCAGTCCTAAATTTATGTTTGTTATAAAAGCTATACAGGATACAATTCGCTATCAGCAAGAACAGTTGAAAGGGGGTGAAATATCCAAAATTGGTGGTCAGGTAATTTATTTCGATAGGCATAAATTCGGTTACGGAGGAAAAGAATATAATGCTTTTGATTTATTGGCAGAATATATCGCGAATAATATAGAAGGAATAAGTTCTGAAAAAACGGAAAACGGGGAATATGCTGAAATTGGCATCATCGAAGGAAGCACCAAGGATAAAGACACCATTAATAAGAAGACAGGTGATATATTGAAAAGGGGCAAAACCCACGTAAAAGATGATTTTAACAGTGGGGCAATAAAAGTTTTAATCGGTTCAAAAGCCATTAAAGAAGGTATCGACTTACAAGGTAATGCCCATACTATGTATATCTGTGAAGCGGAATTTTCTCCCGAAGTAGCTATGCAGTTGGAAGGAAGGATTTGGAGGCAGAAAAACCCATATAACGTAGTTCGTATTGTCTATGTACTTGCCATGAATACAATCGACTCATTTATTTATGATAAAATTAACCGAAAAGTTAATATGATTAAACGAATGTTGGAGTTGGGTGTTTATGAAATGAATACCACGCAATTCACGATGGACACCAAAGAAATGATTATGCAATTGGAGGATGACCCTGACAAATTAACGTTGATTGATTTTCAAGATAAAGTTGTTGTGTTGAAAAATTATTTAGGTACTCTCGCTAAAAAAATAGACAGATTAATATTGGTTAATCGCAGATATTCATATATTGAAATGGCAATGGCTTCAAAATTACCCCACGTTAATACTCTTTACAACGGGATAAGGGAGTTTAGGGATAACGAACATAAGGGTAAAATAAAAGTTCAGTTAACAAAGGTTAAATCGGCTCTTGCCATACAAGAAATGCGCTCGGCAGAGGAAGGTGGGTTATTCAAGGGCAATATCAAAGAATGGATGGAACTACCTGAAAACACAGGTAAATATTCTGTTTCAGAAATAGAGATTGAAGAAGCGTTTAAAAAAGACATTGAAAATAAAGTGTTTAAAAATCCATTACCTGTTCTATTAACCGAACTTACGACTGATTCTTTATTTATAGAAATTGAATCCGCAGTAACTAAAGTTATTAAAAATTTAGATTTGGCAAATTCTATTGAATTTATTTGGAGACGGGCTAGTGAAGAAGAAAGGCAAATTATACGGGATAAAAAACAAAAATCTATCGGGGAGGCATTATTCATATTATTTTATGATACTGTAGGAAGTACTGATACGTATGATTATAAGGACTCTTTACGTGATATGTTCCTTGAGGATAAAAACGCAGCTAATATTATTGAAACGTATCAGGGATATGTAAAATCGCAAGGTAAAACCATAGATGATATTGACGAAGTGATTGATGTCTTCCAAAAGGAATACAACTCTAAAAGTTTAATCCTTTCAAACGAAGCTCAATTTAAGGCGAATTTAAGGGAAGATTGGGTGAAAGCTTTAGCGGAAAGGGAAGAAAAAACCGATATGTCGCTTGACGGGTTAGTAAAGACATTTGAAGCCTCAAATAAATTATTGAAAATTAGAAAAAATTAGAATCCGATGGAGATATTAAAAACATTAGGACTGTCTTTGAAAGACGTGAGTAAAATTTCTAAGGATTTGGGAGAGTCTATTCAAAAATTGGATAGTTTAGTTTCTTTTGCCGAATCTAAGAATGCTCCAAAACATATAAAAGACTTTTACAAAAATCTTAAAATACAAGTTGAGAATTATCTATTATCAGAGGATTTCGTTGCCGATGCACGTGAAAAAGGAATAACTGTTAGTAAGATAATTTTACCGATAGAAGAAGTTGTTGTAGCGCAAATGCCCAAAGCTAAATCTTTGAGGGAAATCATAGCTGAAAAACAAAAACAACATATTCCTGACGAAACGGCAGAAGTAGTACAAGTTTCAGAAACACCCGTTGAAACTCAAACTCCTGAATTACCTAAAGAAATAGAAGAAAGTATAACTACAGAAACACCAACCGTTGAAGAATTGCCTTTGCCACCTTCACAGGAAGTCGTGGTGGAAGAACCTTCACAGGAAGTAGTGGAAGGTCGTAAGCCATCTTTGAGGGATATTATCGCTGCGAGAAAACAGCAAATTCCACAAGTCCCTGATGTAGCAGAAGTAGTGCAAGTGGCAGAAACTCCTGTTACAACAGAAATACCCGTGCCTCCTTTAGAAGAAGTTATAGTAACAGAAATCCCCGCTACACCAATTATAGCAGAAGAGCCAATCGTTCCTATTGTACAGGAGGAAACACCGATTGAAACGGTAGAGACACATGCTCCTGAAGCGCAACCATCTGTATCGGCATCTACAAAAAAATTCGGAATAAAATTAACGGGGGAAAATTCAGCAGAAGTTACAGGAAGAGAATTATTATCCATGATTCTATCTTATGGTGGTTGTGATTATATGATGGGTTATTACGATAGTCCAAAAGGATATATTTACAGGTTATCTTTACCTAACTCATTGGCTGAATTGTTTATAACACTACCAATTACAGAATTGAATAAGGATATAAAATCTATAAACGAAGCTTGGTATGCTTATTTTTTAAGTCCAATCGCCACAATAAAAATAATCGGAAACAGCGAAAATCAACTCCAAGAACTCGTCAGTATACTGGGCGGAGGAGCTACTTCTATTAAATATGTCGGTAATTTGGATAATGATGAATTATCGAGTGAAATATTTGGCTTTAATAATTATGAAGTTGTAAACAGCGAATACAGCAAATCTTTGATGGGAGCTGCATTTATGGCGCAAACCTATTGGGAGATTGGAAGGGATATTAAAAATCAATGGAAAGAAAGTAAAGATTTTTCTTTATTTACTAATGCAAAAACACATTTGGTTCACGGTCTTTATTTTGCAGACTATATTTACCAATCAGCCGAAAAAATGTATCATAAAGGCGGAGATTCCATCGTTGTACAAAGTCAGACTTTCTATGTTCCAAAAGGATTGAAGAAAGATGAAATATTTGCTGAAAATGGATTACATCTAAAATCTATTGAAGATATAAAATTAAGCAAATTTGAGAAAGACGTAGAGATAGGAAAACGATTCCAAGGGGCTACCGATAAATTCGACAAAGCCAATATTTGCAGGTGTACTTCTTCGGACAGTAATAATTTATATTTTATTTCCAATATAGGTGAAAAGGTAAAAATGCCTATCAAAACCTATAATTATTTTAAGAAATACTATGGGGATAATGTCCAAGTTAAAATATCAGGAGGTTCTTTCTTGTTCGTGGTAAATGACGTAGTTGGGTTATGTTTAACACAGTCAAGTGGAAACAATGTCGTTGTTGATTATTTCGATATTGATTCATTGAAAATAGAGTTGAGAAACATAAATTCAGAGGCTTTTGATTTTATGGTTGAAGAATCTCCAAAAGAAGTTATTGCGTTACCTAAAGTCGAAGTTGAAGTACAGGAAGAAGTTGATAATCTTGATAATCTTAAACGGGAAATTGCAGATAGGATAGAATTCCTTGAAGATTTACGTCAGGATGCGGTAGAGGATAATAACAAGCCTTTAATAGAAGAACTTGACATGGAAATAGAATCTTTGAAAGACCTTTTAGTAAACTAAAAAAATGAAAAAAGTAAGAAAATACGATGATTATTGCCTTTTGCTTTCGAGAATAGAAAGTAAAAAGACAGAACTGTCTGACATAATCAATAAAAAAGGTACTATTCAGATGGAATTGGACGGGTTGAATAATGAATTAAAATCCTATGCAGATATTTCAAATATGTCGGTAGCAGAACTTTCCGCTATCCAATCTTCGAGGATAAGGAACTGTTTTAATTCTACCATTCATTTTGAAGAAGGAGGTGCTATCACCGAGTCTCCGATGCAATCTTTCAAAGAAAGTAAAGAAGACGGATACAATTCTTTGGACTATAACCAAAAAAAACTTTTCAAATTAATTGAAAGTAGGCTTGAAGATAAACAGTATAGCATCCAAAATGCTTTGTCATTATTAAGGCATGACAATGAAGAAATTGATATTTATGAAACACCTGTAATAGAGGATTTTATTGATAATTTCATGGAAGAAATGGACAACTACAATACGTTAAATGTAAAAGATTTAAAAGAAATAAAGAAAATTATATATATTTTTGTAAAAAATACTTCAAAACTTTAAAAAAATGGCAGAGATAAGCACTTTAACAGACGAACAGTTACAACATAAGATTAATGCAGCTAAACTTACTATCGAGAGAAATAGTGGTTTAATAAAAGAAGCGTCCGAAAAAAAATTAGTTCAATTATTAGCAGAACAAGCCACAAGGTCAGGGGCTGCCGACACCAAAAAAGAAGCGACAGAAATCGCGGAAGAAAAGGTTGAAAAAATAATCGACAAAGCGATTGAGAAAGCTGAAGAAAAAGCAGAACAGGCAACCGAAGGGAAAAGTGAAAAAAAAGGAAAAGGAAAAGCGAAAGAATCTAAATATCAAAAAGATTTAAATAAAATTATTTCCCAAGCTACCAATGCTGTAAAAAAAGGAACTGCCCGAAAACTTTATGATAAATGGGAGAGTGATAATTCTAGTAGTGAAAACGCTATCTTATTAGCGATTGCCGTTGGAAATAAAGAAGATTTGAAAGAAGCTTCTGATATTTATATAGCGCACAGTGAAGAAGGAAGTCTGTCCGACAAAAATCGTACTGAAAGAGATGAATTGAGTAAAAAATTATGGACTAAATTCATTGAATCAGAAGAAAAAACTGAAAAAACTCCAAAAGCTAAAATTGAAAAAACTCCAAAAGCAGAAGAAGTTCAAAAAGAGGCGGAAGAAACTAAAGGAGCATTTACCCTCAATATCGAAGGGGTTGAATATAAATTCTCGGATTTAGAAAGCAAAAATGCTTGTGAAAAAGCGTTGAAAGCGGTAAAAGCTACCCATGTTCAGCAAATTCACACAAAGGAAGCTCAAGCAGAAGGCAGGGAAAAAGCAAAAGAGATTCCTGTTACGCAAAGAATTGCCGATGGGTTTATTTCTGTTGCAAAGAAAGCCGTGTCTGAAATTCCAAGAGTTAAAATTGACAAGAATCCTGACGAGATTAGAAAAGAGATAAACGCAGTAGAAAAAGCGTTTGAAAACCTTTTTGATAAACTTGAAATTCTAATGGACAGAAAAATTCCTGCCGAACAAAGAAATCAAATCATGGCTATTTTAACCAAATTTGAAGAAAAATTGGATAAAGGTTCTGATAAGAAAGAGACCGCCACTACTAAGATTCGGAAAGAAGATGGGGGTCTTGTTTCTAAAAAAGAGGATAACAGTTGGTCGTATATCAGTTTATTGAAATAATTTAAAAAGATACAGTTATGACATTTGATGAATTTAAAATCGAAATAAATTCTTTGCGAAAGAATAAAAAAAACGCTTGGTATTTTTGGAATGGAGATGTAGAGGGGAAAACTGTACAGTTAAAAGGTTATGGTACATGGCTTCAAATATACAAGGTTGACGGAATATCCTATGGTGGAGCTATGGATATTAACGTAAGCGCATTTAATAAAGAATTAGAGCAGCCTTTTTCTAAAAAAATGGAAGAAGGTGGAGTACTTGCTACAGGCGATGATGTTGAAATTTTAGGAGGAAAGCATTTCGCTAAAGGCGGTTCTGTTGGATTAGATTCTGTCGAAGACACTATGAATCATTTAGGATATGAAGATGAGGATTGGAATGAACTTTCGGATGAAGAAAAAATCTCTTTGAGAAGAACTTCTTATGAACATTTGGTATTGGGTAAAAGGTCAGACCGAAAAAAGAAAGTTGTTTCAGAAGCAAAAGAAGTAAAATCCAAATCAGGTTGGTTTGAAGGTAGTTTGTCATTTATAAATTGGTAGTAAAATATTAAACGGTAGTCATGGATGTTCAAGAAGTAAAAGAAAAAGTACAAAAATATTTAAAAGAAAACGAAAAGGGTTCTTTTGATATTACAGTAAGTAATAGTGGTAAAGTCACTTTAATTCCAAATTCATATATTGAAAGCTTCGGAGACGATGAATCTACCCATTTTGACCAATTGGAAAAACTCGAAGGAAAGGTTAATAATCTTGATGTAGAAAAAGCCGAAGAAAAACCTGTTCATGTTCACGCCCGCAAGCCAAAATTTAAAGAAGGCGATACGGTTTATTATAAACCAAAATTAAGTGGTTTTGATAGTACAAAACCTTTAATCGTAAGTAATGTTAGATATAAAGAAAATGATGAACTTGCCGAAAGTTTAGGTGTTAAGGTAAAGCCTCATTATGTTTACTCTTTTGAAGGTAGCGATTTAGGTGCAGTTGAATCTGATTTGTCAAAAACTAAAAAAAAGAATCCTGTTGGTAGCATAACAAAAGAAGAATATCAAAAACTACTTTTGGATTATAACAGACTTACGGGTATTTATGAAGATTTTGAGGACGAACCAAACGAAGAAGAAAGGATAAAATTAAAAAAAGAGATTGAAGAAATTGA
>Ga0172380_10001502_pt1 | contig 39913 bp, 47 predicted proteins | sample Leawe162metaG_FD_119747 | JGI IMG/M metagenome (GOLD analysis project Ga0172380, IMG submission 119747) | Leachate microbial communities from a municipal landfill in Southern Ontario, Canada - Leachate well 162 metaG | ecosystem: Engineered > Solid waste > Landfill > Unclassified | place...
CCGGATCGGGGGTGCCCAGGCAGTGGCGGCCCTCGCATATGGTACGCAGACGATCGCGCCGGTGGCCAAGATCGTCGGCCCCGGCAATGCCTATGTCGCCGCCGCCAAGCGCCATGTCTTCGGGACCGTCGGCATCGATATGATCGCCGGCCCTTCTGAGGTGCTCGTCATTGCCGACAAGGACAATAATCCGGACTGGCTGGCTGCCGATCTGCTCGCCCAGGCGGAACACGATCCGGGAGCACAGTCGATCCTCATCACGGACGATGCCGCATTGGGCAAGTCTGTCATGGCGGCCGTCGAGCGGCAGTTGAAGGCGCTTTCGCGATCGCAGACGGCAGCGGCAAGCTGGGCCGATTTCGGCGCGGTCATCATCGTGCCTGATCTTCAGGCGGCTATCCCACTTGCCAACCGCATCGCGGCCGAGCATCTGGAACTGGCCGTCGATGATCCAGATGCCCTGATGGCCAGCATCCGCAATGCCGGCGCAATCTTCGTCGGGCGCCACACGCCGGAGGTCATCGGAGACTATGTCGGCGGGTCGAACCACGTGCTGCCGACCGCCCGTTCGGCACGCTTCTCCTCCGGCCTTTCGGTGCTTGATTTCGTCAAGCGGACCTCGATCCTCAGGCTCGGGCCGGAGCAGTTGCGGGCGCTCGCGCCGGCGGCGATTGCGCTCGCGAACAGCGAGGGGCTCGATGCCCATGCCCGCTCGGTCGCCATCCGGCTCAACCTCGAAGGCTGACTTATGGCGAGGGGCGACTACCGGCTCTGCGATGTTGTCCTCGACGAAACGATCGGACGGTCGACGCCCGACGTCGAGCATGAGCGTGCCGTCGCCATTTTCGATCTGATCGAGGAGAACTCGTTCGAGCCAGTCGGTCATCCCGGCGGCCCCTATACGCTCAATCTGTCGCTGGTCGAGAGCAAGCTGGTCTTCGGCATCAGGACACAGGCAGGCGAAGACGTGGCCACGCATATCCTGTCGCTCACGCCCTTTCGCCGGATCATCAAGGATTACTTCATGATCTGCGAAAGCTATTACGAGGCGATCCGCTCCTCGACGCCGAGCCAGATCGAGGCGATCGACATGGGCCGGCGCGGCATCCACAACGAGGGATCGCAGACGCTGATGGACCGCCTGGCAGGCAAGATCAAGATGGATTTCGACACTGCGCGGCGTCTCTTCACTCTGGTTTGCGTGCTCTATTGGCGCGGGTAGGCTCCATGGCGCAACAGGAGGCTTCCGACGCGCAGCCAAGGATGCCGGGCGCCATACTCTTCGTCTGCGGGATGAATGCGATCCGCTCGCCGATGGCGGAGGCGATTGCCCGCAAGCTCCTGCCGTCCGGCACCTATCTCGCTTCGGCCGGGGTCAGGCCGGGAGAGCGCGATCCCTTCGTCGACGTGGTGCTCGAGGAGATCGGGCTGTCGCTCGGCAAACGCCAGCCGCAGATGCTTGAAGATCTGGAGGACGATTTCTTCGATCTTGTGATAACGCTGGCGCCGGAAGCCCATCATGCGGCACTCGAACTGACGCGTTCCTCTGCGGTCGAGGTGGTCTACTGGCCGATGCCGGACCCGACGGTTATAACCGGCACGCGCGACCAGATAGTCTCGGCCTATCGCGAACTGCGCGACCGGCTCGAAAAGAGGATAATGGAGCATCTTCTGCGGCCCGGAACGCGCCAATCGCACCCGGATTGAAACAAATTTGAAAAGCCCGATCAACAAGGTTCACAAAACCCCGGTGATTGTGTAGTTTCCGCGCACATTTTTAAGGGTCGGCTAAGATCCACAGCAACAGACAGAAAGACAACCCCTCGATGGCAAAAGAAGAAGTTCTCGAATTCCCCGGCGTCGTGACCGAATTGCTGCCCAACGCGACCTTCCGGGTCAAGCTGGAAAACGAGCATGAGATCATCGCCCATACGGCAGGACGCATGCGCAAGAACCGCATCCGCGTTCTGGCGGGCGACAAGGTTCTGGTCGAAATGACCCCCTACGACCTGACCAAGGGCCGCATCACCTATCGCTTCAAATAATCGCGATAGACAACAACAGGCATGATGCTCGAGGACCCATGGATCTGAGACAGAAGCTCATACTGGCCTCCGGTTCGCCGCGCCGCGTCGATCTGCTGATCCAGGCAGGCATCGAACCCGCGCGCCTGATGCCTATGGATCTCGACGAGACGCCGAAAAAGGCGGAGCACCCGCGCTCGCTTGCGCGCCGGCTTGCGACGGAAAAGGCACGCGCGGCCCTTGCTGCGGTCAAGGGCGATTTCTACTGGGACGGCAGCTATATTCTGGCCGCCGATACCGTTGTCGCCGTGGGCCGGCGCATCCTGCCCAAGGCCGAGTTCATCGAGGAAGCCTCCTCGGCGCTGCATTTGCTCTCCGGCCGCGGCCACTGGGTTTTTACCGGCATCTGCCTGATCACGCCGGACCGGACGATCCGCCACAAGGTTGTCGAGACCAAGGTTCGTTTCAAGCGCCTCTCCGGCCTCGAGATCGAAAGCTATCTGGCCTCGGGGCAATGGCGCGGCAAGGCCGGCGCCTATGCCGTCCAGGGGCTTGCCGGCTGCTTCGTGCAGAAGCTGGTGGGCTCCTATACCAATGTCGTCGGGCTGCCCCTATTCGAGACCACCCAGTTGCTGGCCGGCGAGGGCTTCGATGTCCATGCCGGATGGACGGAGGGCTGAGCCGTGAGCGACGAGACCCCGGTCAGGACCGCCAAGGTCGAGCCCTTGCGCAAGACCAGGCCCTGTCCCGAATGTGCAAAGCCTTCCCAGCGCGACCACTATCCCTTCTGCTCGGAGCGCTGCCGCACGCTTGACCTTTCGCGCTGGCTGAGCGGGTCCTATGCTATCCCCGTGGCCGAGGACGAATCCAGGCCCGACGAGGACGACTGGGCCTGATTTCCTGCCGGGATCGATGGGCGTTCGCGCCCCGAAGCCGTTCCAATTCCTTAGTTTTTCGGCTTTCCGGCGAAGCTGTCAAAAAAGTGCCAATTGATGCTGGACATGGCCGAACAAGATGCTATAACGCGCTCGCTTCCGGGGGAAACCAAACGCCCCCGCCGGTTGGAACCCCAGCCGGATGGCTTTTATAAGCCCTGATGCCCGGATAGCTCAGTTGGTAGAGCAGCGGATTGAAAATCCGCGTGTCGGTGGTTCAAATCCGCCTCCGGGCACCATATTTTTCAAATACTTAGCCAAAAAAATGCCCTTGTCCATGTCGCGCCATGCTGCAACTGAGAAACGCTGATTTTCAGTGGTTTTCACTGATGCGCGGCGGCTCGACGCGCCATGAAATGCAACATGGATCAGTCCAGCAGGGCGGCGAACTTCTGCGCCAGCGCACTGAGCCCCACAAAGACGAGCGCGCCGGCTAAGAACAGCGCTGCGCTGACGAGCAATGCAAAGAGGTTCGCATCCATCTGGCCGAGCCCTTGATTGAGCAGGTAGTTCACCCCGGCCCACGATGACGAGAACTGATGGCAAGCATCGGGAACGTTGAAGCCATTCAAGGATAGGTAGGCGGTGACATCGCAGGCGGAATGGACCCAATGGCCGCTTTTCAGGAAGTCGAACGCGCGGGCGACGAACGCGATGCAGGCGAGCGCGAACGCTGCGAAGCTCGCCATGAATGAGAGCGCGAAAGGAGCGAACACTGCGAACATCAGATAGCCGATAAGCAGCATGTCTTGTTCTCGCTGCATCAACCCACCCCTCTCACGAGCTTCAACTTTCCATCAAAGCTCTTCGCGCGGCAATAGCATCACCGCGCAATCTCGCGCTCGAAGAAGTCTTCCCAACTGCCAGCGCCCTGCGGAGGTCGCACGCCTCGGAAATGTTGTGCTCGTGCCGGGGATGCCGGTCGAGGCCTTCATCCAGACCGGCGAAAGAAGTGTTGCCTCCAATCTTGTCAAACCTTTCTATGATCAGATCATGCGCGCATTTCGCGAAACCTGATAGGAGGACAGGATCGCAGCGCCGGTGCGCTTGTCTCCAGCGCAGGCGATCTCGATACCTGGACGTGCACGTTGGACACTCGCGCGAGACGGTGCCATTTCTTCGGCGGCGGACGGGGCGTTACTTACTCGCAATACAGCAATTCCCAGAGCGCAACGATCCGTGATTTTGTGCTGTAGGAAAACCTAAAATAGGAATATGGTGAGCATTGTTCTGTTTCGGAGGAGGCTTTGATGTCCAGGCTTTTTCGATGTGCATGCATGCTCGCGGTGGCAGCTCTTTTCGGTTTGAGCGGTTCCCTGGTCGGGAATGCCGGAGAGCCGCAGACGAAAGAACGATTGCTGGTCCTTTATTCTACCCAAGACACGCCCACGCAGACCTGCAAGGATGGCAGCGTGTCGTCGCAGGGATGTCCGGATGCAGGAGTAAGGGTCGCGACCGGGAATGAATGCCCGGCGAACAGCGGCGATTACTGCTCCGATGAGACGCCCTACTGCTGCGGTACGCCCGGCAACTATTATTGCGCGACGGATGTAAATCACTGCTAGCGGACGGCGAGCCAAATCACGATATGTTTTTCGTCCCGGACCCCGACGAGTTGGCCGGATCGTGAACCACCAGCGCGCTCAAAAGCAGCCAGAATACGATGCTGTTGGTTATGTGCCACAGGAAATGTGTTCCGATCGGCCAAAGCGAACAGAGCGGTTGGTCGAGGCTGCGGAACGCCAGCGCTGCGACGAAAAGCAACGCTGCGAGGCTGATCAGCAGCAGCGAGGGATGGCGGTCTTTCCAGAGAAGCCGGAGCACGCTGACGATCATCAACCCGGCGGGCAGGTATTGTGACGAGCCGCTGATTTCGTCCGCCAGAACCAGCTTGTCGCCCATTGATAGCGCCGTTCCCGCGCCGAAGACGATGACGCCGAACAACACCGCGGTCGTCATGCTGACGGAATTCGGAGAGAATTTCCGGGCCACCGCCACGCCGTACACCACGACGAAGGCCCAGATCGGTATGACGTCGGCCAGTTCCGCCCAGCGCGTCGCAAACGTGTGGAGCAGAAAGGACCCTGTGCCGATTGCAACCGCAAGGCCCATGAGAGCCATGATCAGGGGAGTCACTAGTCGCGAGCGCACCAAAAAGCCAACTGCGACAAGTCCAAGAACGATTACCAGCAGACTCGATCCGGCGTTGAAAGGTTCGGCCCAGAAGCCGGAGGTTGCTCGTTCACAATACGCACCCACAACCGGTGCGTTGAAGTCTATTGCCATGGTCGATACTCGGATGAAGCGAAAATAGATAGGAACTCAATTCTGGTGTTTATGTCGCCGGACGACAAAGTGGTCAAAAACGCAAACATCACAAGTATTTACATTGCGCAACGATAGTATGTCGCGTATGTTTTCAGCGATCAAGTGGAAATGGGTTCGCAATGCGCTTTTGGTATCGCGCACACGAATGAAAACTGCGGTGAGCATGTCGCGAAGGTTATTTAGGTTCGGTATTTCCTTGTGCCCAGTCGGGTGGAGGGGCGCCGATGGCAGGCAAACACCCGGCCGGGGCCGCGCTCTGATTTTCATGGCGCTTTTCGCCGCAGGGATCAGTGCTCCGGTGCTCGCGGCCGACACTGAAGGCGCAATCGCGGCGGTGAAGCGTATCCACGCAAACACCGTCGAAGCGAGCAAGGCATCCGCGGGCAGGAAGGTCACCCAGCTTTCCGCCTTGCTGGACAAATATCTGGATCTCGACGATATCGCCCGCAGAGTGCTGGGCAAGGCCTGGGATGGCGCTTCCGCTGGCGAGCGGCAGGATTTCAAGCGCGTGTTGCGGGACGTCATGGCCGTCGAACTATCCCGCAAGATCCGTCCCGACGACAGGTTTGCAGTTTCCGGCGCCAAGGCGATCAATGACCGGGACGTCGTGGTGTTTTCACATCAGATCCGCCAGGATGGAAGCGACAGGCGGCTCGACTGGAAGATGCGCCCATGCCGGACTTCGTTTTGCATCTTCGATCTGGTCGGTAACGGCGCCTCGCTCAGCGTGGCGCGCCGCGACGAATATGCAGCGAGACTACGGGCATTGGGAGGGTCGGTTGCCGCGCTCACTCGTTCAATTCGCGCCGAAATCGACGCTCGTCCCTGAGGCCTCTTTCCCAAATGCTGTCACTTGCAGAAATCCGTCACTGTTCCCGGACCTATGACAACGGCCGCATCGTTGCGCTCGATGATGTGTCCTTCTCCGTCGGTCGCGGCGATTTTGTCGCCGTGACAGGCCCCAGCGGAAGCGGCAAGTCTACGCTTCTCGATGTCATGTGCGGCCTGGAAGAGCCGTCTTCCGGCGAGGTATTGTTCGATGGCTCGGCCGTTCGCGGCCGCGCGGCCTGGGCGAAAATCCGTTCTGCACGGATCGGTTTCGTCTTCCAGTCGTTTTATCTGATCCCGTCGCTTACCGTCGCGGAGAACATAGAACTTGCGATGCTCTGGCAGGGGCTGCCGGCAAAGGCACGCGGCGAGCGGGTGGCAGATTTGCTGGAGCGTCTGGGTCTCGCAAACCGGATTGATCAGCACCCGATGCAGCTTTCGGGCGGCGAACGCCAGCGGGTAGCGATTGCCCGCGCCTTGGCAAACCGGCCTGAATTGATCGTCGCCGACGAGCCGACTGGCAGCCTTGATTCACGATCGAGCGCCGAGATTATCAATCTCTTGGAGGATCTGCAGAGATCCGGCGCCATCACGATCGTCATCGTCACCCACGATCGGGCTATTGCCGAGCGATGCGATCGGCAGGTGGAGCTTATTGACGGGCGTATCGTTTCTGACATTCGCCGCCGAGCGGAGGGGGGAAGCAGGTCATGAACCTACTGACATTGCCTGCGCGCAATCTGGCCGCCCAGAAGGTTCGCTCCGCGCTCACCATTCTCGGTATTGCGGTTGCCGTCGGCAGCTTCGTCGCTCTCACGGGCCTGACGCGCGGAATACAGCATTCCTATGAACACGGTATTGGCGATGTCGGCGGTGACTACGTGGTCAGCCAGCGCGACACTTACAGTCTGGTTAGCAGTTCGGTCTCGCAGGAGTTCACCACGGCCCTCGAATCGGTCCCCGGAGTCGAGGAGGCCGCCGGGGTCGTACTGTCGATTGCGGAAGTAGATGAAGACGCCAACATATTCGTGACCGGCTGGCCGGACGGCAGTTTCTTGTGGGACTCGTTGAACCTCGCTGAGGGGGTGGCTCCTGCCGGAGACCGGGAGGTCGTGCTGGGGCGTACGGTTGCTGAAGCGCTCGGAAAAGGCGTGGGCGACCAGATCGAGATGCAGTACGAGTCGTTCCGGATATCCGGGATATCGGTGCCCGATTCGGTCTTCAATCAGAATGTCGCGGTCACCCGGCTTCCCGTGCTTCAGCAATTGCTGGGGCGACCTGAAAGCGTGTCTCTCTTCCAGATCCGCCTGGAACGGCCGTTCAATGCCGAGGCAGCCGAGCAAATCAAGTCGCGCCTTGCAGCGGTGTCACCGCTGCTCGAAGTCAGCGACAGCGCCGAATTCGCCGGCAACATGGAATTCGTCAAGACCGTCGGCGCCATTGCGTCGGCCGTGTCGCTCGTCATGATCCTTGCCTCCTCGATCCTGGTGGCCAATACGCTGCTGATGGCTGTTTCCGAACGGGGCCAGGAATTCGGAATTCTCGCAGCCATCGGCTGGACTCCCGGCAAGGTGCGGCTGCTGGTGGTCGTGGAGGGCTTGATGATGTGCATTATCGGTAGCATTATCGGCATAGGCCTCGGCATAGCAGCAATGCATATTGTCTCGTGGTTGCGGGTGTCCGCCGGCCTGCTGGAGCCCTATCTGACATTCGGGATCGTCGCCGAAGCCATCGGCTGGGTCACCTTTGTGGGCCCCCTGGCGGCACTTTACCCGGCGTGGCGCGTAACCCGCATTCCTCCGTCCGCGGCGATCCGCGGCCTCCGCTAGAATGTGATTGTTTGAGCAGGCTCCGCTCGCTCGCGAATCTTTGAGCCTGCCGCACGTTGTCCCCGCCGGCGTCAGCCGGCACTTCGCGCACCAACCCTCAGATTGACGGTCACTTTCTCGACGCCGGGAACGGACAGCGCGATGTCTACAGCGCGATCCACTTCCTCAGCCCACATGACGTTGCCGGAAAGAAAGACCTCGCGTCGCGCGACCGTCACCGACATGTCGCTGGTGTCGACGCCGTCTGCACTGGAGAGACATCGGGCCACTGCCGTTTCCAGTGACTCGTGATTTGGATATTCGGTCTCGATCACGGGTTCTTCATTGTGAAATCTCTGTGGCTTGAATACCATTTCAGCCTCCTTCTCCCTCTGTGGAAGTAAACGCGCGAACACGGCTTCTGGTTGCCTCGCCGGCCGCTCTTTCCAGGTTGTCGGATGTTCACAGTCGCGGGCGCGAGGAACAATTCCGGATCCGCCTCACTCCCTAAAGCCGTGCCGCAGGGAGATTGTTCCAAAGGAGCTTGCGGATCGATAGTTGGCAGCAGGATGAACCTAAGCTATCACTAAGATGCGAGGCGGAGCAAAAAAAAGGGACATCATGGCGTATGAGTGCAGTCAAAATGCCATGGTTTTCGGCCATACGGCCTAGGAATATGAGCCGCTTTTCAAGATTCTTCCCCACAACCTCGCTCGGCGTCTATCTCATGACGATGGCCGTGCTGACCGTTTTGCCGTTTCTCGGCTTCGTCGTCTTTCTGCTGGTCCAGCTGGAAAACAGTGCGAACGAGACACTTAGGCGGGATACCGCGCAGGATGCACAGACGATCGGGCGAAGTGTTGAGAGACGGTTGCAGGAGATGGCCACCACCTTGCGCCTGCTGTCGACTTCGCCGGAACTCAAGTCCGGCGATCTTGCCGCGTTTCAGGATCGCACGGCGTCAGGTCTGAGGGCGAGTTCGCTTTACATGCTGCTTGTCAATGCGGAAGGCATGCAGTTGATGAACACGCGGGTGCCCTATGGCACGTCGCTCGGCAAGATATCCGAGCCCTCCACTCTTCGCTCCGCAATCGAATCCGGTGAGATCGAGGTTTCCGGCATCTTCTACGGCGCGACCGGGAAGCAATGGGTTTTCAACGTCACTATGCCCCTGTCGCGGGAGCTTTCACCTACCGCCTCAGCTTTGGTGCTCACCCAGAATGCCGGTGATCTTTCGAGCATGACGGCAACCGATGCCCTGCCGCAAGGTTGGTCGGCGGCTATCATCGACAACAATGGCCACGTGGTGGTATCGAGCGGACCGGGCAACCTTCCTTCCGGCGATCCGTTTCCGAAGGAGATGCTGGACCTGATGACCGGTGTCAACGAGAGCGCCGTCATAGGTGGTTCCGATCCGAGAATGATGCTCGGATACTCCAAGATACCGGGATGGTCATGGCGGGCCGTGGTCTGGGGTCCGATCTCCTCGGCCCAGGAATCCCTGCTCAGCACCTGGCGCAGGCTGATATTCGGAAGCGCGGCACTCCTGGTTCTGGGTTTGCTCGTGGCGTGGGCCGTCGCACAGCAACTACGTAATTCCATCAGAGAAATCGCCTCGATGGCGGAACGCATGGGCGAGGGCGAGATCGTCTCGCCGGTCGTAACGAAAATCGTGGAGGCAAACCAGGTGGCAATTGCCCTGTCCAATGCGTCCTTCGACCGCCGCCAGGCCGAGGAACGTGTTCACTTCATTCTCAATGAACTCGTTCACCGTACCAAGAATGTCCTGACGCTCGTCCAGGCGATGATGCGTCAGCTTTTGCGCAGCAGCGATAGCGTCGAAGACTTCCATGCGGCGATCAGCGGACGGCTTTCCGGCCTGGGGAGTTCGATCGAAGCACTCGCCAAGCAGCAATGGGGCGGTATTCCGATCTCCCAACTCGTCGACCTGCAGCTTTCCACGGTCGCGGGCTCGCGGGACTGCATCACGCTGCGCGGCCAGGATCTGACGCTGAACACCAGCGCCGTACAAAATCTCGGGCTCGTATTTTACGAGCTTGCCACCAATTCGGTGAAATACGGAGCACTCTCGGTACCAGAAGGCCGGGTTCTGGTGGAATGGACGATTCTGGAGGAGGGCTGTGACGAGCCCATGCTGACGATCAGATGGTCGGAAACCGGAGGCCCGCGCGTGGAAGAGCCGCACAGCCGCGGATTTGGCTCAACCGTTATCGAGCGCCATGCCGCCAGCGCCTTTGGCGGCAGCGTCGACCTCTCTTTTGCCGGCGAAGGCTTCGTGTGGACGCTGACAGCACCGCTCCGGGCATTCGAAATGGAATACGAAAAAGCCGATCACTAGGGCCTCTCAAGCTCAAAGAGAAACACTTGAAGGCCACCGCGCTGGCGCATCGACGGTTCCCGAGATGCAGCCGTGAACAAATGCAGCCTGAATGAAGTGCCTGTCGATGGTTGGACCTCGATTTCGATCCGGGGACAATGCCGGCAAGGACCGTCCCGGTTATCGTCTCCGCCTGGTCGTGGTGGGTTCAAGGACGGCTTCGGCATCCCGGAAATTCGCCCATGGACAGGCTTGAAGTTGCCAGAGGCGGGCAGGGGTATTAGCGATCGTGAAGTGCGCAGGTCCCGTTTCCGGACCGAGTTCTTCCCAGAACAGCGGCATGGAAACAGGTGCTCCGGCGCGCGCACGCGGCGAATAGGGCGCGACGGCGGTGGCGCCGCGCCCGTTGCGCAGGTAGTCAATCAGGATCTTGCCGTGCCGCTTCGACTTGGCAACCGTCGAAACGAAGCGATCGGGCGCATCCGCCGCCATCGAGACCGCCAGCGCCTTCATCACCGATTTCACTTGCGGCCATTCGGCCTTCGGTTTCAGCGGTGCCACGATATGCAGGCCCTTGCCGCCTGATGTCTTGACGAATCCCGTCAGCCCCATCGCCTCGAAACGGCTTCTGACTTCCGTCGCCGCCTCGATAACCCGTTCCCAGGGGACATCCGGCCCGGGATCGAGGTCGATATTGACCATATCCGGCGTCTCCCAGCCATCGACTGTCGATCCCCAGGGGTGAATCTCGAGAACCCCGCCCTGCACGAGGCCAAGAAGGCCATCGAGATCGTCGATGCTCATATACGCTTCGTTGCCGGCTTCCTTCGGATCATCGATCAGGACGACGCCTTTGTGAATCCCGCGCCAGGCATGTTTCTGAAAGAAGCAGCTTCCGGCAATACCTTCCGGGCAACGCAACAGCGCCAGCGGCCGGCGGGTGATGAAGGGTGCAATCAGTGGCCAGACCTCAGCGTAATAGTCGGCAAGCCCCGCTTTGGTCACGCCTGCATCGGGCCAATAGAGCCGGTCCGGATGGGTCAGCGTGATCGTCCTTGCAGCCCCTTTGGGGTTTTGGGTCTCGGGCGTCATGTCCGTCTCCGTTACAACATCCATCGTAGACTTGTTTGCGCGCGGCTGCTGAAGGAAGCGTGCCTGAGATGGGCCTTCGCCGTCCAGTCAAGAATTTAAGGGCACGCGGCACCCCGGGTCTCATGAAGTCGGCTTTCCGGTGCGCGTCTGTGTCAATTTGGGCACATGGCGCCCAATCGGGTGCCTCAATTGCTCAAAATAAGAATCTGTGTACGATTCATTAACCTTCAAGCAAGGAATTAACCATAAACCTTGAAGGATACGTCGGAATGGGACTGCTCCAATGCAGGTTCCTGTCAGGCATGACGCCATCCCGTCGTACCGGTTTCGATCCGGTATGGATTTCATTGAAGCAGTTCAGGCAACGGTCTTTGGTGAATGCGGAGTGGTCATGCACAGCCTCTCGACGTGGAGCATCCCCCGCAAACTCATCGATAACCTGGATTGTATGGGTCTAACCGGCTTGTCGTGCCGGTCGGTTGTGGGGATTGGAATTTGGGGCAGGTGTCGCCGACAGATCGGCCATCGGGATCACAGGCAGGCAGCCTGCGTGACCGGTTGCGCTTTGCTGGCCTCGAACAGTCGCTTTGCGATCTTCTCAGACGCTACCGTCCCATGCTTGAGCCAAGTCTCAAATCCGGTCTCAGGGATGTCTTCCAGCGCTTCCAGACCTTTCCCGATGCCGCGCGAAATTTCACCAGTGAACGCCAGGTTGAACGCCTCCACGATCTGCTGGGCTCCCACTGGGACATTCTGACCGACGCACGGTTCGACGGGCTCTATGCCGAGCGCGTCAAGATCCTCTCCGACAGCGAAAGCAAGATGGGTCTCGATCCGCGTTGGCATATTGCGGGTCATGGTGTCGTGCTCGAGCATCTGCTCGCCGGCGTTCTCGACGAGCTTGCGGGCGCCAAACTCCTGCCGTCCGGCCGCAGACGCGCCCACGAACTCTCCGAACTGGCGAAAGCCATCGTTCGTATCGTCATGGTCGATGTCGAGATCGCGGTCTCGCTGCGTTTCAACGAGCTGCGCGTCAAGCACCATCGGGAGCTTGCCGAACAGCGCCAGCGCGAACGCGCCGAAGTCGAGGAGGTGTTCGGCACGGCCATCCGCGCCCTTTCCGAGCGGGACCTGACCACGCGCATCTGCGCAGAAGTTCCAGAGGCCTACCAGGACCTCGCCGATACCTTGAATGCTGCAATCGAATCTCTGCAGACGGCGATGATAGCCGCGGACGAGAAGACCGCGACTGCGGAAGCCGCAATCACCGCTTTCGCATCGACTTCAGGCGACTATGCCGGACGCGCCGACAGACAGTCGCAGCAATTGCGCGAGACCGGAACGGCGTTGGAGACAATCGCCGCAGATGTCCGCGACAATGCGCAAAAGACGAGGGCCGCCGAGCAGGCGGTTGCGGCCACCCGCCACTCCGTGGAGCAGAGCGGAGAAGTGGCCGGCCGGGCCATCTCTGCGATGGCCGATATCGAAGCTTCCGCCGAGCAGATCGGCCACATCATCGGCGCGATCGACGAGATCGCGTTCCAGACCAATCTCCTGGCGCTGAACGCCGGTATCGAGGCGGCACGCGCCGGCGATAGCGGCCGCGGCTTTGCGGTCGTGGCGCAGGAAGTGCGCGCGCTCGCCCAGCGCTCCGCCGACGCGGCACGAGAAATCAAGACACTGGTGGCAACTACGAAGACGCAGGTCGCGGACGGCGTGAAGATCGTGGCGCGCACCCAGGATGCGATCGGCAGTATCGTGACGCAGGTCGGGGGCATCAGCGAGACGGTCGCGGTTATCGCGCATCAGGCGAGCGAACAGGTGACCGAACTCGATGGAGTCTCCAGTGTGGTTTCGGCCCTTGCCGACGAGGCGGCGCAAAGCGCGGGCCTTGCCGAGCGGGCGAGTGCAGACTCGGACGACCTGCACACCGTCATTCTCGAACTCGGTCGCACGATCCGCGAGTTCCATTACGAGCGACAGACGCGTGCTTCGGCAGCCGGGTCAGCGACGCGCAGGCCCGAGCGCTTGGCCGACACGGAATTCGATGCGGAAATTGCCGACGGGCGGGGCGATGAAGACCTCGGATTCCCGTTGCGTATCGTGGGATTGGGAGGTTGAGGGGATTGTTTACCACCTTCGGATACACAGGAAGAATTCGTGCGGGCAATGCGGCCTGCGAGGCAAAGCGCGGCGCGCGGAAACCTCAAGCAGGCAGGCATGAAAGCTGCGGGCGCGAAAGACAAGGAAAGAATTGATGGCAAGCAAGAAGGGCGAGCAAAAGAACTTGAAGCTGTCCGCAGTGCTGGATCTGAACGAGGCTTCCGCGTTGCGGGGCAGCCTGATGGACCTGCGCGGTAGCGGTCTCGCGATCGATGCCTCCGGTGTCGAGCGTGTCGGCACGCAATGTGTACAGGTCCTCATGGCAGGGGCCAAGGCATGGGAAGAAGACAAGAAGCCGTTCACCTTTGTGAAGGCGTCTGATGCCTTCCTGAAGACACTTCAACTGATTGGCGTAAATGCAGATCATCTGCTCGCTAAGGAGATCCGGCAATGAAGAAGAAAGTACTGACCGTGGATGACTCCAGGACCATCCGCAACATGCTCCTGGTGACCCTGAACAATGCAGGTTTCGAAACCATTCAGGCAGAAGACGGTGTCGAGGGCCTTGAAGTCCTCGAGGACGCAAATCCGGACGTCATCGTGACCGATATCAACATGCCGCGCCTGGACGGTTTCGGCTTCATCGAAGGCGTCCGCAAGAACGAAAAATTCCGTGCCGTCCCTATCCTCGTGCTGACAACCGAGAGCGATGCCGACAAGAAAAACCGCGCGCGCCAGGCTGGCGCGACTGGCTGGATCGTCAAGCCCTTTGATCCGACGAAACTGATCGATGCCATCGAGCGTGTAACCGCCTAAAGCCCAGGAATTTCTCCTATGGATATGAACGAAATCAAAGAGATCTTTTTCCAGGAGTGCGAGGAGCAGCTCGCTGAACTGGAATCCGGTCTTCTGAAAATGAATGACGGGGATCGCGATCCGGAGACAGTCAACGCTGTTTTCCGTGCCGTTCATTCCATAAAGGGCGGTGCGGGTGCGTTCGGTCTCGATGACCTCGTGTCCTTCGCGCACGTCTTTGAAACGACTCTTGATTGCGTTCGGTCCAACAAACTTGAGCCCGGCCCCGAAGTCATGAAGGTCATGCTCAAGTCGGCTGACGTTCTCGCCGACCTGACCAATGCCGCCCGCGACGGTGGCAGCGTCGACCCTTCCCGTTCGAGTGGCCTGGTGAAGGAACTCGAAGCGCTGGCTAATGGATCAGCACCGGTTGCCTCCGTGCATGCTCCGGCCCCGGCGGCCGCAGCGGCGCCTGCGCCAACCGACGACAGCGGTTTCCAGCCGATCCCCTTCACCTTCGACAGCTTCGACGAAGATGAACCGGCAAATGCCGCTCCGACCTACGTCGTGACTTTCGCGCCGCGCCGCGACCTCTATGCCAAGGGCAACGACGCCACGCTGCTTTTGCGCGACCTGTCGCGTATCGGCGAGATGAGCGTTCACTGTGATATGGACACACTCCCGGCGCTCGATGACCTGGATCCGGAGGAAGCCTATTTCTCCTGGAAGATCACCATCTCGACCGACAAGGGTGAAGCTGGCATCCGCTCCGTCTTCGAATTCGCCGAGTGGGATTGCGATATCGAAATCAAGCCGCATGAAGACGCCGCGACCGAAGCCGGCGAAAAACTGCCGATGGTGCCGGTTCCCTTTGATCTTTCCATTCTCGACGATGGCGACACCGCCGGCGCATCCGGGAGAGCGAATGCAGATGTCGCTGCTGCTGTCGTCGCCGCCGAAACGGCAAGCAACGTAGTGAAGCTTGCAGGTGACGCCGCCAGGCATGAAAAGCTTGAAAAGAAGGAATCTCCCGCCGCAGCAGCGGCGGCCGCAGCCGCGGCTGCCCAGAACGGGGCTGCCGGCCAGACGATCCGCGTCGATCTGGATCGGGTGGATCGGCTGATCAACCTTGTCGGCGAGCTTGTAATTAATCAGGCGATGCTTTCCCAGAGCGTCATCGAGAACGACAACAACGGAACATCATCGATCAACATGGGTCTCGAGGAGCTTCAGCAGCTCACCCGCGAGATCCAGGACAGCGTGATGGCCATCCGCGCCCAGCCGGTGAAGCCGGTCTTCCAGCGCATGTCGCGTATAGTCCGCGAAGTGGCCGACATGGTCGGCAAGTCCATCCGTCTTGTGACCGAAGGTGAGAATACCGAAGTCGACAAGACGGTTATCGACAAGCTCGCCGAACCGCTGACACACATGATCCGCAACGCCGTCGACCACGGCATCGAGACCCCTGAAAAGCGCGAGGCAGCAGGCAAGAATCCGGAAGGCACCGTCAAGCTGACTGCAAAGCACCGTTCAGGCCGTATCGTCATCGAACTGGTCGACGACGGCGCCGGCATCAATCGGGAACGGGTTCGTCAGAAGGCGATCGACAACGATCTCATTGCTGCCGACGCAAACCTGACCGACGAAGAGATCGACAACCTGATCTTCATGCCGGGCTTCTCTACCGCCGACAAGATCTCCGATATCTCCGGACGTGGCGTCGGCATGGACGTGGTCAAGCGTTCCATCCAGGCACTTGGCGGACGCATTTCCATCAGTTCGAGGCCAGGTCAGGGTTCGACATTCACGATGAGCCTTCCGCTGACGCTTGCCGTTCTCGACGGCATGGTGGTCACGGTAGCCGGCCAGACCCTCGTGGTACCGCTCACCGCGATCGTCGAGACCCTCCAGCCTGAGGCGCAGAATATCCATTCCTTCGGTGCCAACCAGCGCCTGATCTCGATCCGTGACAGCTTCTGCCCGCTGGTTGACGTGGGCCGTATCCTCAACTTCCGTTCGTCCCAGGCCAACCCGATCGAAGGCGTTGCCCTGTTGGTCGAATCCGAAGGCGGCGGACAGCGCGCGTTGATGGTCGACGCCATCCAGGGGCAGCGTCAGGTCGTCATCAAGAGCCTCGAGGCGAACTATACCCATGTCCCGGGCATTGCTGCGGCCACGATCCTCGGGGATGGACGCGTCGCGCTCATTCTCGACGTAGATGCGGTCGTCGCCGCGTCGCGCGGTCAGTCCCTGAGGCAGGAAATGTCGTTGGCTGTCGCAGGTTAGTCTCATGTCGTATGCGATCAAAAATCTTGTCCATGGTAGCCGGGAGCTCATCGCCTTCCGCATCGGCGATCAGGAATTTTGCGTAGACATCATGTCGGTGCGCGAGATCCGCGGGTGGACGCTCGCGACACCTCTCCCGCACGCGCCTCCCTTTGTGATGGGCGTCATAAATCTGCGCGGCGTCGTTCTGCCGATCGTCGATCTCTCCAATCGGTTGGGTATGAAACCCGCCGAACCGACCGCGCGTCATGTCATTATCGTGGCGCAGGTCAATCACCGGGTCGTCGGCCTGCTGGTCGATGCGGTTTCGGATATCTTGACCGTGACTGACGAAAGCATCCAGCCGACGCCGGAAATTTCGTCCGAGCAAGAAAAGCAATATGCCCGTGGAATCCTGGCGATCGACAAGCGGATGATCTGCCTGATCGAACTCGACGGTCTCTTCCCCGAAGCCGAGAGCGAGGCCGCATGATCCCGACGAGTACCGCTTCCAGTCGGCAATCCGATGACGAAGTGCTTGCCAGCGGCGAATACCCTCTGACAAGGCGCGACCTCAACGAAATCGCTGCGATGATCTATTCCGATGCAGGCATTTCGCTCAACGACTCCAAGGCGTCGCTGGTCTATTCGCGCTTGTCGAAACATATACGCAATCTCGGCCTCTCCGGATTTCGCGCGTATTGCGCATTGGTGGCATCGCCCGAAGGTGCCCCGGAACGCCGCGAGATGCTGTCGCATCTGACCACGAACTTCACGCGCTTCTTCCGGGAGAACCACCACTTCGAGCACTTGAAGTCCGAAGTCCTGCCGGGGCTCATCAATCGCGCGCGCAATGGTGGACGCGTACGTATCTGGTCGGCAGCCTGCTCCGACGGACAGGAGCCCTATTCGATCGCGCTCACTGTGCTTTCGCTGATGCCGAACGTGGCCGACTATGACTTCAAGATCCTGGCAACGGATATCGATCCGAAGATACTCGCTCTGGCGCGGGCCGGCTGCTACGACGAAACGGCGCTCGAGACCGTCAGTCCAGCCATGCGCAAGCAATGGTTCCGTGAGGTCGAAGTCCAGGGCCGTCAGAAATTCCAGGTCGACGACCGGGTCAAGAAGCTCATCACCTTCAATGAACTGAACCTGATGTCGCAGTGGCCGTTCAAGGGTTCGTTCGACGTAATCTTTTGCCGCAACGTCGTAATCTACTTCGATGAGCCGACACAGATGAGGATCTGGTCGCGCTTCGCCGGCCTGCTGCCCGAAGGCGGCCATCTCTACATCGGCCATTCCGAGCGCGTCTCGGGCGAGGCCAAGAACGTATTCGACAATATCGGCATCACGACCTATCGCTATGCCGGCAAACCGGGAGGGCGCAAGGCATGACCAGCCCTGCCCGTGTTCTCGTCGTCGATGATAGCCCGACCATGCGTGGGCTGATCACGGCGATATTGAATTCAGATCCGGACGTCGACGTCGTCGGCCAGGCGGGAGACGCCATGGAGGCGCGTGCCGCGATCAAGCAACTCAATCCCGATGTCGTGACACTCGATATCGAGATGCCGAACATGAACGGCCTCGAGTTCCTCGAAAAGATCATGACGCTGCGGCCAATGCCGGTGATCATGGTTTCGACGATGACCCATCGCGGCGCGGAAGCGACGCTTGCCGCACTCGAAATCGGCGCGTTCGATTGCGTTGGCAAGCCCGTTCCGGGCGATTCCCATCCCTTTGGGGATCTCGCCGACAAGGTGAAAGCGGCCGCCCGCTCGCTGCACCGCTATGGTGATGCACCGAAGCCGGCCCTGGCCCCCAGCCCCGCTGCGCCAGCTGCCGATTTCCGTGTCGGGCGCAAGATCGTCGCAATCGGGTCTTCGACCGGAGGCGTCGAAGCCCTGATCACGGTATTGCAGAAATTTCCGCGCAACTGCCCGCCGACGGTGATTACGCAGCACATGCCTCCGACCTTCACCAAGAGCTTTGCCGAACGCCTGAACAGGATCTGCGCGCCCGTGGTGGAAGAGGCGACCGATGGCGCAAGGCTTGAAATCGGCAAGATCTACCTCGCGCCGGGCGGCGATCGCCACCTGCAGGTGGCCAACGTCTCCGCTCCGTGTTGCCGGCTGGTCGAGCGGCCGCCGGTCAACGGTCACCGCCCGTCCGTTGACGTCCTGTTCGATTCTGTCGCCGAACTGGCGGGCCGCAATGCCGTCGGCGTAATATTGACCGGCATGGGGCGCGACGGCGCCGCCGGCTTGCTCAAGATGCGCCATGCTGGCGCCCGCACCGTCGGACAGAATGAAAGGACATGCGTCGTCTATGGCATGCCGCGCGTTGCCCAGGAACTGGGCGCGGTGGAACAACAACTGCCGCTTGGCTCCATCGGTGAAGAAATTCTCAAACTTACTGCCGCCCGAAGAGAAGGTATCGAATAAATGTCTCTAGCCGAAAAAATCAAAGTTCTGATCGTCGATGATCAGGTCACGAGCCGTCTGCTCCTGAGCGACGCCTTGACCCAGCTCGGCTTCAAGCAGATCACCGCCGCTGGCGATGGCGAACAGGGAATGAAGATCATGGAGCAGCAGCCCCATCATCTCGTCATCTCCGATTTCAACATGCCGAAGATGGACGGCCTGGTTTTCCTGCAACATGTTCGCGCCAACCCGAACACCAAGAAGGCGGCTTTCATCATCCTGACTGCTCAGGGCGATCGTGCCCTTGTTCAGAAGGCGGCGCAGCTTGGCGCCAACAATGTGCTCGCCAAGCCGTTCACGATCGAGAAGATGAAGGCTGCTATCGAAGCAGTTTTCGGAGCCCTAAAATGACAGGGGACAGTGCAGCTAGGCGCGTTCACATTATTCAGGGCGAGTACAAGGTGGTGAACGATCCGAATATCGTTCTTTCTACCATTCTTGGTTCGTGCGTGGCTGCATGTCTGCGGGACCCAATGGCTGGCGTCGGTGGTATGAACCACTTTCTGCTGCCAGGATCGGCAAATCCGGCTTCAGGCGGCGGAGACGCGACCCGCTACGGGGTTCACCTCATGGAACTCCTTATCAACGGTCTTCTGAAGAAGGGGGCCCGTCGCGACCGGATCGAGGCGAAGATCTTCGGAGGCGCCAAGACGATCGCCACGTTTTCGAACGTCGGCGAGCAGAATGCCATGTTTGCGATGCAGTTCCTGAGAGATGAAGGTATCAAGGTGGTCGGATCCTCCACGGGCGGGGAACATGGACGCAAGCTGGAATTCTGGCCTGTCAGTGGACGGGCACGTCAGTACCCTCTGACGGGTGCAGAAACACAAAAGACCGTCGCGCTGGAGCAGAGGCCGGTTTTCGCTCCGAAACCAGCCGAAAGTTCGATCGAATTCTTCTAGGCATTGGATGCAGCATGAATAAAGAAGACAACAGGGAGACCACGAACGTGGAAGAAGCGCTGCCGGAAATCCTGATGCGAGTCGTGTCCGAACTCCATGATGTGGCCTACCTGATCGAACGGGTCGAGCCTCAATTGCTGGAGCTGGGCGGCGCCAGCGTTCTCGAACACCCTGATAGTCTCAAGGTCATGCAAGGTATCGATCTTGCGGTGCAGAAGACCCGCGGGCTGGCGGAGTTCATCGACACGATCACCGGCTCCATTCCCGGCGAGTGGATGGTCGATATGACGACAGCGCTCAGTCTGGTAAAGCTCGCCGAGATGCAGAAAGCGCTCAGCGCGGGGATGCGACATGGTCATTCCCAGCCGCTGGACAAGGCAGCTGGCGACTTCGATTTCTTCTGATCGCCAGGCGCTGCTTCGCATAGCTGGATCTCCCGGAGCCATCCTGGGGGACTTTGCACCATAATCTCGGCAAATACGCGAGTGCGAAACGTTCGCACAAGTTTCGATTTCTAATGTCTCGCCAAGGGCAAAAAGCCCTATACCTTTCTTTTGATGGTGCGAGACAGAATGAATCTGTTAAATCAATCACTTCAGGTCTTTAAGAACTTGGCGTCACTGGGACAGACGCGACTCTTGGCCATGGCCGGTGTCGGAGTCGTCTCGATCGCGCTTGTCCTCGCCGCTGCCATATTCGTCAACAAGCCCGCCTATGAAACCCTCTATACAGGACTGGAATCGGCAGATCTGAATCAGGTCAGCATCGCGCTGGCCGAATCGGGCATCGACTTCGAGGTCGGATCGGACGGCAAGAGCGTCAAGGTCCCCGCCGGAATGACAGGAAAGGCCCGGCTTCTCCTCGCAGAGCGCGGTTTGCCCAATAGTGCAAATGCCGGTTACGAGCTTTTCGACAATGTCGGTTCGCTCGGGCTGACCTCGTTCATGCAGGAGGTCACCCGGGTTCGAGCGCTTGAAGGCGAAGTCGCCCGCACCATCCAGCAGATCAGCGGCATTGCCGCCGCTCGCGTCCATATCGTCATGCCGGACGTCGGCAACTTCCGCCGTGGTGAACAGAAGCCTACGGCCTCCGTCATGATACGTGCCGGGAGCGAAGCGGGCCGCAAGGCCGCCGCATCGATTCGCCACCTCGTGGCCTCGTCAGTTCCCGGCCTCGATGTCGAGGACGTAACCATCCTCGATTCGACTGGTCAGCTCCTCGCCTCCGGCGACGAATTGGGCGCGCCGGCGACCCGCTCGCTGGGTGTCGTCCAGTCGTTCCAGCAGGAAATCGAATCGAATATCGACAAGGCGCTTGCACCGTTCCTCGGGATGGACAATTTCCGCTCGAGCGTGACTGCGGAGCTCAACACCGACGCGCAGCAGATCCAGGAAACCATCTACGATCCGGAATCGCGTGTCGAACGCTCGGTCCGCATTGTCAAGGAAGAGCAGAAGTCTCAGCAGCGCCAGACCGATACTGCCGCGACGGTGGAACAAAACGTGCCGCAGGGCAATGTCCAGGGCACGGGTGGAGGTCCCGAATCGTCCGATCAGCAGGACAAGAAGGAAGAGCAGACCAACTACGAGATCAACAGCAAGACCGTGGCGACCGTCCGCAACAGCTATAGGGTCGAAAAAGTCTCTGTCGCCGTCGTGGTCAACAAGGGCCGCATAGCCAAGATGGTCGGCGAACCGGCCGATCAGGGTAAGATAGACGCCTACCTTGCCGAGATGCAGAAAATCGTCAGTTCTGCTGCCGGTCTCGACGCGGGCCGTGGCGACGTCGTGACCCTGACGGCCATGGACTTCCTTGAAAACCAGCTTCTGGAAGAAGCGGCCACTGGCCCGGGGGTCATGGATATTCTGGGCCGCAACCTCGGCGGCATCATCAACTCGCTTGCTTTCGTCGCAGTCGCTTTCCTGATTGTCTGGATGGGTATCCGTCCGATGGTCCGTACCGTCGGCGGCGCGGCCGGTGTCGCAGCTGGCGGCGTCGAGGAGGCTGCAGCAGGCCTCGAACTGCCGGACTTCTCGCCCGCAATGGGCGGCGGCGGCGGTGCCGCTCTTATGGACGGCTTCGGCGCGGATTTCGGCTTCGACAGCACCGACGACCTGCTGATGATGGACGACGACCCGAATGGCGGTTTCAATCGTCGGGTCAAGGAAGGCCCGGAGCGCCGCCTGTCGCGTATGGTGGAAATCTCGGAAGAGCGCGCCGCCAAGATCCTTCGCAAATGGGCTGTCGACAAGGCCGCCTAATTCTGAAACCACTAGCGATTTCCATGCCGCGCCGGGCTCCTGGCGCGGCATTTCCCGTTTGTTGAAGGAAAGCCGGAAGGCGATGGCGGAGGTACGTGCATGCACCGCCTGAATGCAGGAAGTCCACCACGTCAGAGCCGCATATTTGCTTTTTTGCAAGTTGGGGACGCTTCAACTCAGCGTTTTGGTTTTTGGGGCTTTGTCTTCTATCATGTCTGTGATTCGTCGGGCTGGCGGATTGGCAATGCGTATCCCGGGAGAAGGGCGGCCTTCCGGAGATGAAGGTGGTGTCTTCGAGCGGCCGTTTCGTCCCTGGAAGGGGGAAACAGAATGGATGCGGAGTTAGTAGGGGAGGTTCTTGGGAATAAAAGCCGATCTATGTTCGAACCGGATACATCCCCCAGAATCTTATCGAAGGAACAGCTTCTCCAGAAACTGGCGATTGCCGCGCAAGCTGGCAATATAGGCGGCAGTCTGCGCACCCTTACCGACTATGTCGGTGCTACCCATTTCCTCCTCGCCCGTTTTGATCTCGTCCAGGAGCAGGGGCTTGATTTCGTCGTCTGCTCCGATTGGCCGTTCGATCTCGTCCGCCGCCTCGATCACGAACTCGCCGCGACCCATTCCCGCACAACCGAACTCGAAAAATGCCTTTCTCTCCTTCAGCCGAAATTCGCCCTCCTGCCGGATGACGCCGATGCCCCGCAAGGCATCGGCCGGCAGTATTGCTCGCTTACATTCAATGTCGGACGCACGCGGTTTTCGTTGCTGCTGCTGTATCGCGAAGATTTCGTTCTGTCTCCGGAGAGGCTGCGCGAGGTCGGGCTTCTCAGCGGATATTGCGTGAGCCTGTCGACTAGCAAGGGACAGAAAGTCGACCGGGAATTCGAACTGACGGATCGCGAGATCGAGTGCCTGTTCTGGATTGCAGAAGGCAAGACCAGCGACGAGATTGCCGTGATCCTCGGGATCTCGCGCAACACGATCAACAACTACATCACGAGCGTCATGCGCAAGACGGCAACCAAGACCCGTTCCGAGGCCATTGCCTATGCGGTCCGGAATAATCTCGTATAGGGAATAGCCGATGAGATATCCGCACGAATCCCTCGACGCGGGCAACGAAAACCTTCAGCCCAGCCATACGCGGCGGGCCACGAACCGAGCGGACATCTTCCCAAAGCTCGTTGCGCTGCAGAAGGCCCTTAATGCACGGGGATTTGCCGTATTGAAGGCGGTGGGTGGCGGAGTTCCCGGCAAGCGCAAGCTCGTAACCGAGTTCGAGAACTGGTCGGTAACGATTCCCGCAGGCACCGATGCTTTCATCGCCTCCCATGGGGAGACTCTTCTCGCGCACCTCGACAGCTCGTTGCTTCCTCTTACGTGGAATGCGCAAGACAGCGCGAGCTTCGCCGACACCTCGGATTTTTCGTCATTCGTGGTGCACCTGAAGCCCCGCATCCTTCCCTATTCGGGTATCGCGTTTCCCGTCCGACTCGGAGCGTCCGGCAATGGGTATGTGCTGTTCGCCATTACGAACGGACTGGACATTCAGGGTGAACTGATCATCGACGTGCACGGCCGCAGTTGCAAGATCATGATGGACATCCTGTCTGTGGAGGAGCGCCGTTCACTGCCTTCCGAAACCTTGAGCGATCGGGAGATTACCTGTCTGCAACTGGCGGGCGACGGGCGCATCAGCGAGGAGATTGCCGAGAAGCTCGGGCTATCGGTCCATACCGTCAACGCCTATCTCGGTTCGGCGACCATCAAGCTCGACTCGGTCAATCGCATCCAGGCGATCGCGAAGGCGATAAGACTCGGCTATATAAATTGAATCCCTGGCCGGACCCGCCCCTCAACTGAAGAGCGGCGACGATGTGTTCGCAGCGAATCGGGCTTCCTTGAGGCTTGTCTCCAGGAAATGGGTATTCTGGTCCGGGTCGCTGGACGGGTTTTGGAAGGCCACGTGATTGATCTCCAGCCCCGCATGATCCTTTGCGAGCGTCAGCTGCGCGTAGATCGTGACGTCCTTTGGCTTTATCTCGAGGTCCAGAACGACCTCGGGGGGGCCACCCCATTCGAGGCGGTATTCTCCGCCGGCGCCAAAATTCACCGTGCCCGGATGGAAGTAAAGCTCCGCCGCCGACGAAACCAGGTCGGCGATGTTGCCATATAGCTCGAACCGTAGCAGCGAGATCAGGTCGGCCGCGTCCAGCAACCGCAATTCGGTCGCGACAGGACTGATCGCCTCAGCGACGATTTGTTCACGCTGATCGGTATAGGGGCATTTTTTCATCGCGCTTAGCGTACCCGTCTCTTTGGGGCTTTCGCGGCATAGACCCGATGCACGAGTTCTGCCACAGCCTTGTAAAATATCGACGGAATCACACTATCGACCGAGACTTGCGCAAACATGGAGCGGGCGAGTGGCGGATCTTCGAAAATAGGTATGTCGTTCTGCTGGGCGATTTCGCGAATCTTGAGCGCGACGAGATCCTGTCCCTTGGCGATGACGACCGGGGCGTCGCTTTCCTCGCGCACATAGCGCAACGCGACCGCATAGTGCGTAGGATTCGTGATGACGAGGGTTGCGCGGGGAACGTTGTTGATCATGCGGCGGCGTGCCCGGTCGCGCGCGATCGAGCGTTGCCTTGACTTGATGATCGGGTCGCCCTGGGCCTGCTTGAATTCGTCCTTGACCTCCTGCTTGGTCATGCGCAGCTCGGTGAACCAGTGATGTCGTGTCCAGAAGAAGTCCACGATCGCGAGTATCGCCGTCGCGAGGAGTATGATGGTCATGATCTTCTTCATGATCGTGGCGAACTTCACGAAGATCACCTGCGGATCGGAGAACATGGCGTCGAGCGTTCCAAAATACTCGGACCTGAGCGCGATGACCATGATCGCCGAGACGATCACAATTTTGAAGAGCGACTTGCCGAACTCGATCAATCCTCTGACGCTGAAAAGCCGCTCCCAGCCCTTGGATAGCGAAATGCGCGATGTCTGTGGCCGGATGCGCTCCAGCACGAAACTCGGGATGTTTTGCAGCACGTTGGAGCCGATACCGAAGGCGATGAAGAGCGCCATGGCCGGAAAGAGAAGCGCACCTGCGTCCCATCCGAGGTGGACGAAGAGCGATACGACGTCGGTCGCTGTGAATATCTGCCACTGGTCCGGCTTTTCGAAGAGGTCGCGCAAGGATTCGCCTACCCTTGCGGCCCCGGAAGGCAGGAAGAACACCAGATAGAGATAGAATGCCAGCGCCGATGCAAAGACGGGAACCTCCCTCGAGGAAGGCAGGTTGCCTTTCTCGGCAGCGTCCCGCTGTTTCTTCTCTGTCGGGGCTTCTGTTTTACTGTCTTTGTCCTGATCGTCAGACAAGCCCTGTTCCCTTTTTCGCCAGGAATATGCAGGGGAAGACAGACCCGCCGGGCGAGCGGCCTGGAGACCGGGCCTGCCTCTTGCTGCTGCTTTCCGAAGCAACGTTCGCGGTCGCCGGACTGTGTTCCTGTCCGATAGCTTGGCTCTGTAGCCATGACAAGCTATCCGCCCGCCGGATTGCATTCAATCGGCAGGCGGAAGAAGTACCGGGTTTTCAACAGTTGCCGCCTGTCACGCGGCCTGCGATTGGTCGCCTTCGGTTTCCTTGAGCTGGATCTGGCCGGAATTGGCCAGCCGGATCGCTTCCTGGGCCACGGCGCGGCGGGCAATGGCGATTTCGCGAGGATTGATGCCCGTTGTACCGGCGACGAGATCGGATTCGATCATGCGGCGCTGGCGCGGGCTGATTGCCGAGAGCACGCATTCGCGGATTTCAGCCGAGGCGCCGCGCAGCGCCATCGTGAGGATATCTGCCGAGATGTCGTTGAGCAGCAAGACGCGGCTGCGTTGCGGCATGGCCAGCAGGTCTTCGAACAGGAAGATCTTCGGACGGACCTTGTTGACCGATTCCTTGCTGATCGATTCCAGCGAATTGAGAAGGGTATCGACGTCTGGTTTGTCGAGTTCGTTCATCAGTTCTGCAACCTTGGCCGAACCGGCCGAGCTGCGTTCCGCTTCGATCTCCGCAATCAGCTCGTAGACGCGTTTCTCGATGATCTGGGCAGCTTTCGGGCTGACATTCTTGAGATTGACCGTGCGGTTCATGATGTCGGCTCGGCGGCTTTCCGGCAGCTTCAGGAGCACCTTGGCGCCAAACGACGACGGTAGCATGGAGAGAATATAGGCCACGGTTTGAGGATGCTCGCGCATCAGGAATTTCGCGATGAAATCCGGATCAGCATCCTGGAGGCGGTCCCAGATCGAAGCTTCGTAAGCCTGGAACGCGGTGCGGCGGCCGAGCAGGCCGTCCACTTCTTCAGGCGTCAGGCCTTCCTCGAGAATGCTCTCGATCGCCTTGGCATTGTCCATCAGGCCCGCACCTTCGGTGAACAGGTCTTCGAATTCATTGACGAGTTCGGCCAGTTCATCCGGCGGAATCGTCCGCAAAGTCTGGGCAGACGCAATGATGGTTTGCAGTTCGTTTTGCGTGAAGTACTTCAATAGCTTGCCGGCAACACCCTTGCCCATCGCCAAGAGAACTGCAGCCGCCTTGTCTGCCTGGGACAGCGGTTTCCCCAATGCCGGGCCGCCGAAATCGTCAAAGTCCATCATGGTCTTTCCTCTCTGCCCCTGGAACGGGGTCAGGGCAACTTCGTACTCATCACTTCGATCAGTCTTACGCCAAAGCGGGTGTCGTCATTCTCGAGCACGGTGATTTCGCCGCGGGCGATCCGGCGGCCGTTTACCGTGATCTCGACCGGCTCGCCGATCTTCCTGTCGAGCGCTATGATGGCGCCCTCCTCGAGATTCATTAGGCCGGAGACCTGCATGCGGCTTGAGCCAAGCACGATCTGGAGATCAATCGGAATATCCATGATCAGGTCGAGATTGGACGTCAGCGAGCTGCCTGGCTCCGGTGCCGGCGTCGGTTCGGAATGGGCGGAAAATGGGTCGCTGCCGAAGGCATCCGCGCCGAAGTCCGTGCTTTCGACGCCGATCGAGGGGCCGCCGAAATCGGACTCGAAGGCCGACAGGTCACCGGCACTATCGAGCGGATTGGCGAAGTCTCCGCCAACGCCCGATCCGAAATCTGCGCCGATGTCGGGCAGTGTTCCTTCCGAATTGTTCTTCAGTACGCCGCGCAGATCATCGACTGCCTGATCGAAATCGGCATCCGAGCCCATCATCGACAGCGCGTCATCTTCGGTTACAGGTGTCTTTTTCGTAGCCATGAAATCATTATTCCTGTCGAAACTTGCCTCAACCTGCCTTATCGAAGGCGGCGGCTGAAATGGCCTACCCCATAAGATGTTTTAGAATTTCGTCTTCGCTGCCGACATTGTCTTTCACGCGGACCGTGTAGTTCTCGCCGGCCCTCCCGAACTCACAGCGATACATTTCCTTGCCGTTGGCGCTGACATCCACGGTCACGTCGCCACGGTCGCGAAATGCGATCACATCCCCGACGGCGAGCCGCGATATGGTGTTCAGGGTCAGCGTCTGCAGGCGGATCCTGGCTTCGAGCGTGATCTGGGACCGGCGCACCTGCTCGGCAAGCTGCTCGGACCATTCCTTGCGGTTGCGTCCCGATTGACCTTTGGCTTTGGGCAGTGTCACCGTCGTCTTGAGCAGGGCCTTCTGCGGCACAACGAGGTAGAATTCGGACGATACCGGGCCCAGGTCGACCCCGATCTTGATCGTCGCTCCGTATTCATCGATGTGATCGTCATCCGGCTTCGGCCGGTCATCGGCATTATGGGGGCGTTCGATATGCGCTTCGAAGGCGCCAAGCGCATTGATACCCGACCGCAGGATGTTGGCAATCTTGTCGAATACCATGACCGAGAGGTCAAGTTCGATGCGTGACAAAGGACGATGGATCGGGTCCTCGATTGTCTCCGGCAACGCGCCGAGTAGATTTTCCATCAATGTGATGATGAAGCTGTTGCCGCAGCCAAGGACGAAGTTCGGGCTCCAGTTGCGAAGCGCCGCATCCGCCAGGACAACATTGTCGCCGAGGTCGGCGATGAGATCGTTCATGAGGCCCGTGTCATGGCCGTTATAATAGACGTCGATCGTCAGGCCGGTTTCGCTGTGGAAGATGTCCGGCATGAATTCGGTGAAGAGATGACTGAAGTCGCTGCAGATCTTTTCCACGCTCTTCTTGTCTCCGAGTGCGCCGGTCAGGCGGGCCAGGAGTGCATGTTCCATCTTCGGCGATGTGTTGGTCTCGGTTTCCGCCATCGTCATGCCGCCTTGTTCTCACCGCCCGGGTTCATCATTTCCTGCTCGACAGCATCGATCGAGGGACGCTCATAGGAGGAAATCGTCTTGCGGCCGTATTCGAGCGCGACCTGCGGAACGGAACCATTCATGTAGGCAAGCAACGTCTGCTTGACGATGATGTAGAGGCGGTGCTGCTTCGTCCGTACGATCTTGATCTGTGCGGCCAGCGGATTGGAGATCGAGTAGGAAAGCACGATGCCGAGCATGGTGCCGACGAGCGCCGCGCCGATGAGGCCGCCAAGAATTTCGGGCGATTCATTGATCTTGCCCATGGCCTTGATGACCCCGAGAACCGCCGCAACGATACCGATAGCCGGGAAAGAATCGCCCATCGCTATGATCGAGTTGTAGGGCTTCATCTTGTCGTGCAGGATGGTGTTGATTTCCTCGTCCATCAGGGCTTCGATCTCGTGGGAGCGGGCGTTCCCGATGATGATCAGCCGCACATAGTCGCAGATGAAGGAGGTCAGTTCCTTGTTCTTGAGAACCGTAGGTGCGGACTGGAAGATCGAGGATTCTTCCGGATTGTCGATATGGGCTTCGATCTCGTTGCGTGATTTCGTTCTGAGATCGCGCATCAGCGAATAGAGAACCCCGAGCACGTCGAGATAGGCGCGTTCCTTGGGCACAGCATTCCTGAAGGCCTCGCCGAGCGCCTTGCCGGAGTCTTTGACCACCTTCATCGGGTTGGCCATGATGAAGCCGCCGAGGCCCGCGCCGCCGATGATCATCAGTTCGAAGGGCTGTATCAGGACGTCGAGATGTCCGCCCATGGCCATATAGCCACCGATGACGCTGCCGAAGGTAATCACAAGTCCAATGATAATATTCATTTCGTGCCCGCACCTGAAAACTATTTTCACAGTTAGCGATAGGGTTTCTGCCTTGCGTGAGGCTGAACCGTGCGAGCTTCATACTTTGTGAACCTACAGACAGCTTCGCGCAAGCCTTTTGCCCCAAGAAGAGCGATAACGGACGCATTTTCCGATTGTCCATTCAAGAGGCGGAACGACCGTGACTACGACCTACACAAGCTACCAGCTGATCACGCAGGATCTTACGAAATCGCTTGACCGCGTCGCCAAGGAGCCGGATGTGGCCCGGGAGACGGAGTATTACATGTCGAAGATCGGCGACATAAAGTCGATCGACGACTTCATGGCCGATACCCGTCTCTATAACTATGCCCTGAAGGCTCATGGCCTCGAGGACATGGCCTATGCGAAGGCTTTCATCCGCAAGGTTCTGACGGAAGGCGTTGCGAGTGACGAGGCTTTCGCAAAGCAGTTGTCCGACAGCCGCTACGCCGATCTCGCGACATCGCTGAACTTTGCTGAGCAGGGCGCGGCGGCGACGTCGTTCGACAAGGCCCAAAAGGGTGTCGTCGACAAATATATGCGCCAGTCTCTCGAGGAGGAGGCGGGCAACGAGAACACCGGCGTGCGCCTTGCTCTCTATTTCGAACGCAACGCCTCCAAGATCACGTCAGCGATGGATATTCTCGCCGATGACGCGCTCTCCCAGGTCGTACGCACGACACTCCAGCTGCCGGGCGAGTTCGCCGCGTCCAATATCGACAAGCAGGCAGCCTTTCTGGATCGGGTCCTCGACATCGGGGATTTTCAGGATGCCGAAAAGACCGGCTCCTTCCTGGAGCGGTTCACCGCCATGTGGGAACTGGAACATCCGTCCGAGAACTATGATCCGCTGGCCGTTTTCGGCTCTTCGTCCGGATTCGGCATTTCGCCGGATCTTCTCATTTCCATCAATTCCCTGAAGCTCGGAGGCAGCTAAGTGCAATCCGGATTATATGTATCCCTGTCATCGCAGATCGCTCTCGAACGACGCCTGACGACCATCGCCGACAACATGGCCAATCTCAACACGGTTGGTTTTCGCTCGACCGAAGTCAAGTTCGATCAGGTTTTGAGCAAGACGCAGAACGATCTCAACGCGAAGATAGCGTTCGTGTCTCAGGGTAACGACTACCTGTCGACCCGTACCGGCGAGTTTCAGCAGACTGGCAACAGCCTCGACTTTGCAATCAAGGGTGATGCCTGGTTCGCGATCGACACGCCAGTCGGCCAGGTCCTGACGCGTGATGGGCGGTTCACGATGAAGGAAACCGGCGAACTGGTATCGCTGCGGGGCTATCCGGTGCTCGACGCCGGGGGCGCGCCGATCCAGCTCAACCGCACGGGAGGACCGCCGACCATCGGTGCCGATGGAAAGCTGATCCAGGACGGAAGACAAGTGGCGACGCTCGGTCTCTTCACGGCCGATATTTCCAGGGGCTTCGTTCGCTATGAAAACAGCGGCGTGACCACCGTCGACCAACCCCAGCCCGTTGTCGACAACAGCGAGATCGCGGTAATGCAGGGCTATATCGAAAACTCGAATGTCAATGGCATCGGTGAGATGACGCAGCTCATCCAGGTGAACCGTGCTTTTGAAAGTATCAGTTCCCTCATTCGGGACAGCGAAAGCTCGATGACCGACGCGATCAAGACTCTCGGCGGTTCGAGCTAAGGTCAAGGTCTCCGATCCATGCCAGAACAGATGCCTTTCGATCTCGCGCTTTCCGGCAAGCTCAGCCAGCTCGCAGGTCTTGCCGCCCGCTATGCCAATCCGGGGTTTTCCGTGACCCACGGTGGACATGTCCGCACGATCGCGGCGGGTCATTATACGGTGACCGGTTTGTCTCGTCATGTGCGCCTCGGCGAGTTCGTCGCCCATCGCAGCGCCACAGGTATCCATCTTGGCGAGGTTGTCCGCGTCGAACCGGATCTGGCCTATGTCTGCCCCATCGAGCCTGGCGAACCGATCGGTATCCATGACGTCGTCATCCAAAAGGGGGCGTTCCGCATCGCCCCAGATGACAGTTGGTGCGGGCGCACGATCAACGCGCTTGGCGAGCCGATCGATGGTTTCGGTCCACTGGCGCCCGGTGCGAAGCGCCGTCCGATTTCGAACAGTGCCCCGCCTTCGATGTCGCGCCGGCGGGTGGAGCAGGGGTTTCGAACCGGCGTCAGGGCCATCGATATCTTCTCGCCTCTTTGCTTCGGCCAGCGTCTCGGTATCTTCGCCGGATCCGGTGTCGGCAAGTCGACGCTCCTGTCGATGCTGGCGCGCGCCGATGCCTTCGACAAGGTGGTGATCTCGCTGGTCGGCGAACGCGGCCGCGAAGTGCGTGAATTCATCGAGGATACACTCGGGCCGAACATGGCGAAGGCGGTGGCCGTCGTCGCCACAAGCGACGAAAGCCCCATGTTGCGCAAGATGGCGCCGTTGACCGCCATGACCATTGCCGAGCACTTCCGCGACCGCGGCGAAAACGTGCTGTTCATCGTCGACAGCGTTACCCGCTTCGCCCATGCCATCCGTGAAGTGGCGACGGCGGCCGGTGAACCGCCGATTGCCCGCGGCTATCCGGCCTCGGTCTTCACCGAACTGCCGCGCCTGCTCGAGCGCGCCGGCCCTGGCGAGGAAGGCGCGGGCACGATCACCGCGATCATCTCCATTCTGGTAGATGGCGACAATCACAACGATCCGATCGCCGACTCCACCCGCGGCATTCTCGACGGGCATATCGTGCTCGACCGCAGCCTTGCAGACGAGGGTCGCTATCCGCCGATCAACCCTCTCACCTCGATCTCGCGACTGGCGCGCAAGGCCTGGACGGGTGAGCAGGAAAAGCTTGTATCCCGGCTGAAGGCGCTGATCCACCGTTTCGAGGAGACGCGCGACCTGCGGCTGATCGGCGGCTACCGAGCCGGCACTGACCCCGATCTCGATATGGCAATCAAGCAGGTCCCGGTCATCTATGAAGTCTTGAAGCAGACGCCGGCCGAGAACTCGTCAGCCGACGCCTATGCCGATCTTGCGAATGCTCTGAAGCAGGCGGCGGGCGGACAGCCGGCACCTGCAGCTCTTGGAAAAATGAGGGGATAGCCGTGACCGATTTTGACGCTGACGAACCGGTGGCGCCGATCAAGCCGACGGTCGGCCGGTCATTCTCCATGGCCGACCGCATTCTAGGGGCGACGGGTATCGCGCTCGCCTGCGCGGCAGCCTTCTTTCCCTGGTACGTGTTCTTCAACGAAGAGAAATTTGGCATTCGCGTGAGCGAGATGGATCACACCCGCGATCTGCCTGAAGGGCCGGGAAGGAATGTATTCAGCGTGTCCCCGCTCGCCATGGTCGACAAGGACGACAATGGGCCGAAAATCAAGCCGGAGTTGCCGGTCGATCCGCTCGTCACGGCCACGGTGTCCAAACTCGGCACGGAAAATGCCGCGGGCGCAGCGTTGCGGGAGCAGCAACCGTTTCCGGGCCAGAGCGGCTTTCGACTTCTCCACGTTGCCAACGGCCGCGCTTTGATCGAGGACGGTTCGGGCATGTACATGGTCCGCGTAGGCTCGATTCTGCCGGACAACAGCCGCGTCGCGACGCTCGAGCAGCGGGATGGGAAGTGGGTCATCGTCACGTCCGAAGGCGTCGTTTACGACAGCAACTAAAGGCGCCATCCTCCGTAAGTCCCACGCAAGATTAGGATCATAGGCTTTCACTAGTAAAAGACGGAGTGAAGCCTATGCAGCCCATCCAGTTGTTCGCTTTGGCCTCCCGGCAAGCCGAATGGCTTTCGGTGCGTCAGGAAGTCGTTGCCAGCAATATTGCCAACGCCAATACGCCGAAATACCTCGCCAAGGACATTACGCCGTTCAGCGCGGTCCTGGATACCACGACGGTCAGCCATATGGCGCGCACCAATCCCGCTCATTTCGCAACAAGTGAACTGGGTGAGGATATCGAGGTCAGGAAGGCGGAACTCAACAACGAAATCGGCGTGCAGGAGTCCGGGAACACAGTCGCGCTCTCGGAAGAACTGACCAAGGCCGGCGATATCAGGCGCCAGCACGACCTCAATACGTCGCTGGTCACCTCGTTCCACCGGATGATGTTGATGGCTGTGAAGAAGTAGAGCAATGGACCCTTTAACAGCAGCATTGAAAATTGCCGGTAGCGGACTGGAAGTCCAGTCCACACGTCTGCGGATCGTCTCCGAGAATATTGCCAACGCCCGTTCGACCGGCGACACGCCTGGCGCGGACCCTTATCGTCGCAAGACCGTGACTTTCGGCTCCGAACTCGACAAGGCAAGCGGGGCGGATCTGGTCACCGTGAAAAGGCTTGGTGAAGACGACTCCGACTACATCGAGGAGTTCGATCCTGGCAATCCTGCTGCGGACGAGCGCGGTTTCGTCAAGATGCCAAACGTCAACATTCTCATCGAAATGGCCGATATGCGCGAAGCAAACCGCACATATGAGGCCAATCTCCAGACAGTCAAGCAGGCGCGTGAGCTCATTGCGTCGACCATCAACCTTCTGAAGGCCTCTCAATGATTGATACTGTTCAGAACATTAGTTCCCTTTCGCAGGCTCGCGGTCTCGACAGCATTGTAAACGAAGCGGTTTCCTCTCCCGCCCAGGCGGAAGGCACGACGCCCGGCACCATGACCGGGATGAGCTTCGCAAGCGTGCTCGGCGGCATGGCAACCGAGGCCATGAACAATCTCAAGCAGGCGGAATTCACTTCTTTCGAGGGGATCAAGGGCACAGCCAACACGCGTGAGGTGGTCGATGCCGTTCTCGCTGCCGAACAGTCCCTGCAGACGGCGATAGCATTCCGCGACAAGATTGTGTCGGCCTATCTCGAAATTACGAAGATGCAGATCTAGCGAATTTAAGGACGAACACATGAGAGCGCTCGCCATTGCAGCCACTGGCATGGATGCCCAGCAGACCAATCTCGAGGTCATCGCCAACAACATCGCCAATATCAATACAACCGGCTACAAGCGCGCCCGCGCCGAGTTTGCCGATTTGCTCTACCAAACCGAACGTACCCAGGGCGTGCCGAACCGCGCCAACCAGGCGATCGTTCCCGAAGGCGCCAATATCGGTCTTGGTGTGCAGACGGCTGCTGTCCGCAACATCCATACACAGGGTGAACTTGCCCAGACCTCGAACGAGCTCGATCTCGCCCTCGTCGGCCGCGGCTGGTTTCAGATCGAATCCCCGGACGGCACGATCCTCTACAGCCGCTCCGGCGCCTTCAATACCAATGCCGAGGGTCAGCTCGTGACCATCGATGGTTATGCCGTCTCGCCCGCGATCACCGTTCCGCAGGATGCAAGCGAAGTCGTGGTCAGCCGCACCGGCATGGTTTCAGCGCGTCTCGGCAACAGTTCCGACTTCACCGAACTTGGTCAGCTCACCATCGCCAATTTCGTGAACGAGGCTGGTCTGAAGCCGCTTGGCGACAATCTCTTCGCGCAGACGGCAGCCTCCGGTGAGCCGATCGTCGCGGCACCTGAGGATCCGGGCTTTGCCTATATCAAGCAGGGTTACCTGGAGTCGTCGAACGTCGATTCCGTCAAGGAGATCACCGATATGATCTCGGCCCAGCGCGCCTATGAAATGAACTCAAAGGTTATCCAGACCGCCGACGAAATGGCGCAGATTGTCAGCAAAAACCTGAAGTAAGCAGAAGGCAGGGCAAACATGACGTTTCGCCGGATCACCACATACGCGAGAATGACTGCGGTTGGATTGGCCGCCATATCGTTGCTTTGCGGCCAGGTCCGCATCGCCGAGGCAAAGGATGGTTATGCCGTCGTGCCGACCCAGATTATTTATCCGGGCGAAACGGTGTCCGCATCGAAGATCGAGGAGGTCGCCGTAACCAATCCGAACCTTGCAGGCGGCTACGCCAGTTCGGTTCACGACGTGATCGGTATGGTGACCACGCGCACGCTTCTTCCCGGCCGCACGATCCCCGTTTCGGGACTGCGCGAACCTTATGCGATCAAGCGCGGAACCAATGTGCGGCTGACTTTCGCGATTGGCAGCATGCAGATCTCGGCATCGGGAACCCCGCTTGCCGATGCGTCGATCGGTGATGTCATCAAGGTCAGAAATCTCGATTCGGGGGTGATCGTTAGCGGAACGGTCATGGCGGATGGTACGGTACAGGTGATGGCCAAATGAAATTGCTTCGTTCGAGTGCGATCGCCCTGTTTGTCATTGCATTGGCCTTCATCCCGGCCTTCGAGGCCAGTGCTTCGGCCTCGCGGATCAAGGACGTCGCATCCCTGCAATCGGGTCGTGACAACCAGTTGATCGGCTATGGCCTGGTCGTCGGTCTCCAAGGGTCCGGCGACAGTCTCCGTTCCTCGCCTTTCACCGAGCAGTCGATGCGGGCGATGCTTCAGAACCTCGGGATATCCACCCAGGGCGGCCAGTCGAACGCCAAGAATGTGGCGGCGGTAATGGTCACGGCGACCCTGCCGCCGTTCTCGAGCCCCGGCAGCCGTATCGACGCGACCGTGAGTTCGCTCGGCGATGCCACTTCGCTTCGTGGAGGCACGCTGGTGATGACATCGCTTACCGGCGCCGATGGCCAGATTTACGCCGTTGCCCAGGGCTCGGTCATCGTTTCCGGTTTCACGGCGCAAGGCCAGGCTTCCAGCGTCACCGAAGGGGTCTCGACTTCTGGCCGGGTCCCGAACGGCGCGATCATCGAGCGGGAGCTGCCGTCCAAGTTCAAGGATTCCATCAATCTCGTCCTACAGCTGCGCAATCCCGATTTCACCACCGCGATGCGTATCGCCGAGACGGTGAATGCCTATGCGTCGGCAACATACGGCGCCCCGATCGCCGAAGCGCGCGATTCCCAGGAGGTCGTGGTCCAGAAGCCTCGTACGGCGGATCTGGCCCGGCTGATGGCCGCCATCGAGAACCTCGTCGTGGAAACCGATACGCCGGCCAAGGTCGTCATCAATGAGCGAACGGGCACCATCGTCATCGGAGCCGATGTCCGCGTCTCCAAGGTGGCGGTAAGCTACGGGACCTTGACCGTGCAGGTCACCGAAACCCCGCAGATCGTCCAGCCGGCACCGTTCTCCCGCGGGGAAACCGCGGTCCAGCCCCAGACAGATATCCTTGCCCAGAAAGACGGTGGGCCCGTCACGATTGTCGATGGTCCGGACCTTCGCACCCTGGTCAGCGGATTGAATAGTATCGGCGTCAAGCCCGACGGCATCATTGCCATCCTCCAGGGAATCAAATCGGCCGGCGCCCTGCAAGCGGAGCTCGTACTGCAATGAAGCACAGCACTTTTTTGGCAAGCGTCCCGACCGCCATTCGCAATGCGCTGCTGACTACTGCCCTGGTGTTGGCGCCGACCACATCCGGCCACGCGGCAGGCGAGCCCGCCCTCAATACGGCAACGCAGGCGGAAATCCAGCAGTTCTGCACAAGCATCGCGGAGCCGGCACGAGACCAGCGCTACCTGTTGCAGAAACAGGAACTTGAAAAGCTGCAGGCGGATATCGACAGCCGCATAGCCATTCTGGAGAAACGCAAGGCGGAATACGAGGACTGGCTGACGCGCCGCAATGACTTCCTGAAGCAAGCGGAAGACAATCTGGTCGATATCTACAAGAAGATGAAAGCCGATGCGGCGGCGCCGCAGCTCGAGCAGATCGACGTGGTCCTGGCGGCCGCGATCATCATGAGGCTGCCGTCGCGCCAGTCGAGTCTCATCCTCAGCGAAATGGACGCGGAAAAGGCAGCCCTAGTGGCGGCGGTCATGTCGAGCGCGGCCGATCCCAATACGTCGAAGGACCCCTCATGACCAAGCGTTCCTCAGCTATTCTGGCTGTCCTCTTTCTGGCCGGCTGCCAGAGCCAGACCTTGAAAGAGATTGGAAACGCGCCGTCGATGAGCCCGATCGGCAGTGGCCTGCGCTATAGCCAGACCCCGCAGATGGCGCTCTACCCGAAACAGCCGCGCCAGGTCTCCAGCGGCTACTCGCTGTGGAGTGATTCGCAGTCGGCGCTCTTCAAGGATTCGCGTGCGATCAACGTCGGGGACATTCTGACGGTCAACATCCAGATCAACGACAAGGCTTCGTTCAACAATCAGACGGATCGCAGCAGGGTGAACTCGAGCGGCATCAACTGGCAGGCGCAGGCCGAACTGTTCGGCTGGACGCCGCCGGTCACGAGCGGTGACTTGGCGTCGGGCTCCGACACGAGCACGAAGGGCAAGGGTTCGACCGAGCGCTCCGAAAAGCTGACGCTTCTCGTCGCGGCGGTCGTCACCGGCATTCTCGAGAACGGCAATCTCCTGATCAGCGGCTCGCAGGAGGTGCGCGTCAATCATGAAATTCGTATCCTGAATGTCGCCGGTATCGTGCGTCCGCAAGATGTCGACGCGGAAAATACGATTTCCTATGATCGCATCGCCGAGGCGCGGATCTCCTATGGCGGCAGGGGACGCCTGACGGAAGTGCAACAGCCTCCGGTCGGACAACAGGTCGTCGATCTGTTCTCGCCGATCTGATCGGGCTTGCGATTCGTAAAGGTAAAACGGGCGGCTGGGAACGATGGAAGAATCGGAATCTACTCAGGGGAAGAAGAAATCCCCACTGGTCCTGACGATCGCCGCAATCGCGATCCTGACCGTGCTTGGCGGCGGCGGCGGTTGGCTGGTCGGAACCATGATCGCACCAAAGATCAAGGCTGCGGAAAGCGCCAAACAGGCGGATGACGCGAAGACCGCGGATGCTCACGGGGCAGGCAAGGCGGGCGAGGAGGGGCTTCCCCGCATCTCCACCGAAGCCAACGGCGTCGTGCAGTTGGAGCCGATCACCACGAACCTCGCTTACCCCTCGGAAAACTGGATCCGGCTCGAGGTCGCGTTGCTGTTCAAGGGAGCGCCGGACGTCACGCTTTCCGAGGCCATCCATCAGGATATCCTCGCCTATCTGCGCACCGTCTCTCTGCAGCAGGTGGAAGGGCCGAGGGGTTTTCAATATTTGAAGGATGACATCCAGGAGCGTGTTGACCTTCGCTCCGAAGGCCGGGTATCGAAGGTGATGTTCAGGACCTTTGTAATCGAATGATTCGATACCTCTTCTTGCTTGCCGTCGTGATGTCGGTGCCGGAGCTTGCCCACGCGCAGCAGCTTCCGACCAACCTTTTCAACGCCCCGATCGACGGATCGGTGGCGGCCTGGATCATCCGCACCTTCGGCCTGCTCACGGTCCTTTCCGTCGCGCCCGGCATCCTGATTATGGTCACAAGCTTTCCACGCTTCGTGATCGCTTTTTCGATCCTCAGATCCGGGATGGGCCTCGCGACTACTCCCTCCAACATGATCCTGACCAGCATGGCACTGTTCATGACGTTCTACGTCATGGCTCCCACCATGGATCGTTCCTGGAAGGACGGTGTCCAGCCGCTGCTCGACAACCAGTTGACCGAAGCCGAAGCCGTGCAGCGCATAGCCGAGCCCTTCCGCACCTTCATGGCCGCCAATACCCGCGACAAGGATTTGCGACTGTTCATCGATATCGCCAACGAGCGCGGGCAGACCTCCGTCACCGGCGACAAGGTGGATTATCGCGTCCTGGTGCCCGCCTTCATGCTCTCGGAGATCAGGCGCGGTTTCGAGATCGGCTTTCTTATCGTGCTGCCCTTCCTCGTCATCGATATGATCGTCGCCACGATCACCATGGCCATGGGCATGATGATGCTGCCACCGACATCGATTTCTCTGCCCTTCAAGATCCTGTTTTTCGTCCTGATCGACGGCTGGAATCTTCTGGTCGGTAGTCTCGTACGCTCCTTTTCCTGAAGACCCGGATCCCGCCTCGGCGGGGCAAGAACCCGTTCTCCGTACGGGAATACATCAAATTTGACCATGAGGCTTCCCACTTTTCGTCACAGGACGGGAAATGGGGACTGGCATTGGATGCCTGCGAGAATTCACCGATGAATTCGAGAAAAGCGGCAATAAACGGTCTTTTAACCATTCGCCTTCAGCCAACGTTAAACTCCATGCTGTCTTATCCAGCTTCAGAGGCGGATTAATTTAAGCACTAATTAATTGACATGATGTCGTCTGCCTCTGCCGGTAGGAAAACCCGGCATGTCCTCCATCGTATCTAGTATCCAAGGGGACACATCATGACCAGCATCATGACCAATGCCGCTGCACTTGCGGCTCTCGACACACTTCGCTCGATCAATTCCGACCTCGACAAGACCCAGGGCCGCATTTCTTCCGGCTACCGCGTTGGTTCGGCTTCCGACAACGCTGCTTACTGGTCGATCGCAACGACGATGCGTTCGGACAACAAGGCTCTCTCGGCTGTCAGCGATGCGCTCGGCTTTGGCGCTGCCAAGACCGATACCGCATATACCGGCATGGAAGCGGCCATCAACGTCGTGTCCGAGATCAAGGCCAAGCTCGTTGCCGCCCGCGAACCGGGTGTCGACAAGGACAAGATCAACAAGGAACTGACCGAGCTGAAGTCGCAGCTCTCCTCGATTTCGCAGTCGGC
>Ga0172380_10001503_pt1 | contig 39895 bp, 51 predicted proteins | sample Leawe162metaG_FD_119747 | JGI IMG/M metagenome (GOLD analysis project Ga0172380, IMG submission 119747) | Leachate microbial communities from a municipal landfill in Southern Ontario, Canada - Leachate well 162 metaG | ecosystem: Engineered > Solid waste > Landfill > Unclassified | place...
GGTCCGAAATTTGCACGAGACATCCTTGCGGCGGCAGCAATTGAGCCGACCACTCGGGTGAAAGATCTCACCGAGGCTGAAGAACAGCGACTTCGCGAGGTAATCGACAAAGATTACACCGTCGAAGGCGATCTCCAACGTCTCGTTACCAATAATATCAAACGACTTAAAGATGTGAACGCCTACCGCGGTCTTCGCCACAAGGCAGGCCTTCCGGTACGTGGACAGCGCACTCGAACGAATGCACGAACTCGTAAGGGTAAAGCCGTCGCCGTGGGTGGTACACAAAAGAAAGCAGCGTCTAAGACGTAGGAAGGAACGAGATATATGGCAGAAGCAACTAAAGCAACTCGCAAGAAGCAACGCCGATCAGTTCCTGCTGGTCAGCTGCATATTCAAGCGACGTTCAATAACACAATCGTAACATTTACAGATAAAAAAGGTAACGTTCTGGCGGCTAGTAGCGCCGGTGCCTGCGGCTTCCGTGGAAGCAAAAAAGGTACGGCTTACGCTGCGCAAATTGCCAGTGAAAAAGCTTCAGAGAACGTTCAGGCACTTCACGGTATGAAAGCCGTCGATGTGTTTGTCAAGGGTGTTGGCCTCGGCCGCGATGCGGCTATTCGAGCCCTCGGAGCCTTTGATATCACTGTTGAGAGCATTAAAGATGTGACAGGCGTACCTCATGGTGGCGTTCGTCCAAAGAAAGCACGGAGGGTCTAGTACAATGGCACGAGATACTTCTCCTATTGTCAAACAGAGCCGACGTGAAGGTTACGCGCTTCATCCGAAAGCTCACAAGATTTTAGCTAAAAAGTCTGGTATCCCAGGTCAGCACGGTGGTGGTCGTCAAGGCAAACAAAGCCTCTACGCCACACAGCTGCGCGAAAAGCAAAAAGTTCGCCGTCTGTATGGCCTGCTTGAAAAGCAGTTTGCTCGTCTGATGGACGAGGCTAGCCGCCGCGATGGTCTGACTGGCGAAAACCTCCTGCAGCTTCTCGAGCTTCGCCTTGATAATGCTGTGTACCGCGCCGGGTTTGCAACCAGCCGCCGCGCTGCCCGCCAATTGGTTGGCCACGGTCATTTCCTCTTGAACGGTACCCGTGTCGACATCCCATCGATCCGTGTGAAACCAGGCGACTTACTTGAGGTTCGCCCCAAGAGCGTGAAATCAGGTTACTTTGCCCAAATCGATGATGTCGTGAACAATTCTGTTCAGGGCCCACTGAGCTGGATCAAAGGTGACCACAAGAAACTGAAAATTAGTGTAACCGGTCTTCCAACCCGCGCGGAAGCCGAAGTTGATATTAACGAACAACTAATCGTTGAGTATTACTCACGTTAAAGGGTAAGGAGCCTACATATATGTCAAAAGTTATTCACAACCCAGCGCTGGCTAGCATCGATGAACACAGTTCATCAAGCGCTACTTTCGTGATTGAACCGCTCCAAGCTGGCTACGGTAACACGCTTGGCAACAGCCTGCGCCGTGTCCTCCTTTCCAGTGTTCGTGGTGGAGCAATTGTTGCTTTCCGCGTCGAGGGTGCAACCCACGAGTTCACGACTGTTAGCGGCATCAAGGAAGATGTTGTCGACATTATGCTGAACCTCAAGGGTGTTCGACTGAACGTCCACACCGAAGAGCCAGTTGAACTGCGTCTAGAGAAAAAGGGTGCTGGTGTCATCACTGCTGGTGATATCAAAACCACTGCCGATGTTGAAGTTGTTAACCCAGAGCACGTCATTGCCACGATCGACGACCCAAAGAAATCAGTTATCTTTGACTTCGTCGCTGAAGCAGGACGCGGTTACCGCTCGATCGAAGAATCAAGTGGTGCACGTGTCCACAGCGACATGATTGCGCTTGATGCTGTCTTTACCCCAGTCCTGCGTGTCCGCTACAAAGTAGCTGGAACCCGTGTTGGTCGCGAGACAAACCTCGACAAGCTGTCTGTTACTATCGAGACCGATGGTTCTGTCAGCCCACGCGATGCGTTTGAAGAAGCTGCTGCAATCCTGGTCAACCAATACTCAGCTCTTGCTGGTAGCACCACGGTGGAAGCCGCGCCTGCGCTTGGCCAGGCTGATGAAGCAGAGACCAACGAGCTGAACACGCCGATCGAAGACCTCAACCTGACTGCCCGAACCGCCAACGCGCTTATCAACAACGATATCCGCACCGTTCACGACCTTGTCACGCTTAGCGAGCAAGACCTCCGTGAGCTCAAAGGCTTTGGTTCTAAGGCGCTTGATGAAGTCAAAGACAAACTAGCGGAGTTGGAGCTGTAAGATGCATCGACACGGATATAAAGTACGTAAGTTTGGTCGCGAGCGCGATCAACGCCGTGCGCTTTTAAAGGGTCTGGCTACCAGTCTTGTCGAATACGGCAAGATTGAGACCACACTGCCAAAAGCTAAAGAAACCGCACGCTACATCGAAAAAGTGATTACCAAAGCAAAAAAGGGTGACCTTGCCTCACGTCGTCAGGTTATTGCCAAGCTTTCAACTCAAGCAGCCGCCTTTAAGCTGGTTGACGAGATTGCCCCGCAATTGACCGCCCGCAACAGTGGCCACGTCCGCGTTGTCCGCACCCGCCTGCGAACAGGTGATGGCGCTCAACTTGCAACAGTCGCATTTGTTGACGAGCTCAAGGCTATGCCCAAGAAAGAGGTGAAGGCATAATGGCTATTAATGCAAAAACCTACTCACAAAAGCCCAGCGAAGTATCTCGCCGCTGGATCCTGATTGATGCTTCCGAAGCACCAGTCGGCCGCATTGCAACCCAGATTGCAACGTATCTAACCGGTAAGTACAAGCCTACCTTTACGGCTCACATTGACGGTGGTGACTACGTTGTCGTTATCAACGCCGCTCAAGCTGTCTTTACCGGCAACAAAGAGAATGACAAGAAATACTACCGGCACAGTGGATTCCCTGGCGGTATCAAAGACGCAACAGTAGCTGAAGTTCGTGAGAAGTTCCCAGAACGCCTCATTGAAGCCGCAGTTAAGGGTATGCTGCCTAAGAACAAGCTCTCAGATGAGCGCATGAAGCGCCTGCGAGTCTTCGCTGGAGCTGAGCACACTCACACCGCGCAAACTCCAGAGAAAGTAGAGGTTAAATAATATGGCTGAATCTAAATACTTTTACGGCCTCGGACGTCGAAAAGCCGCGACTGCTCGTGCCCGCCTGTATAAAGGCAAGGGTAACCTGACGATTAACGACAAGCCAGCAAACGAATATCTGTCTGAAAACAAGACTTTGCTCGCTGAAATCACCGATCCGCTCGCCCTTGTCGGCAAGCAAAAAGACTTTGACATTACTGTAAAAGTCAAAGGTGGTGGATTGTCTGGTCAAGTCGATGCTATCAAGCTCGCGATCGCTAAGGCTCTGACCGTTGGTCACGCTGATCTTCGTTCAACGCTCAAGAAGGCGGAGTTCTTAAAACGTGATCCACGCGAGAAAGAACGTAAGAAATACGGTCTTCGCTCGGCACGTAAGCGTGAACAGTTCTCAAAGCGATAGATATACTGCTATCCCTGGCAAACAGCTCCGGGCTCAATCCCGGAGTTTTTTGTTTTATCAGAGGTGACGAGAGGAGCGAAGAGGTGGTATGATAAGAGGTAATGTTTGATCGATTTCTTCATAAGTGGCTGAGAGTTCCATATCCGCTTCATGTGCGCCACAACCAGCGACCCAAGAAGGCTCGGGGAACTGTGCTATTTATTCATGGCATCGGCAACACGGGAGAAGCTTGGTCGGCGGTTACCGAGCAGCTGCCGGACGATATTCGGATCATCACCATCGATCTACTTGGTTTTGGCGGCTCTCAGAGCCCCGCCTGGGCGGTTTATGACGCCAAGACACAGGCAAGGTCAGTCCTAGCTACGCTGCTCAAGCTACGCCTCACCGGCCCTATTATAGTGGTAGGGCACTCTCTAGGCGCTCTAGTGGCCGTCGAGGTGGCTAAACGCTATCCATTACTTGTGAAGTCGCTGATCCTCTGTAGCCCCCCATTTTACCAGTCCGATGAAGTTAAAACCCTGCTTCCTAATACCGATAAGCTGCTTCGCCAGCTTTATAGCTCCGTACGGGCGCATCCAGATCAGTTTGTACGGCTCTCAAGCTTTGCCATGAAGTACAATCTGATCAATAAATCTTTCAGCGTCACACTCGACAACATCGATACCTATATGGCTGCGCTGGAGTCGATGATCATAAATCAGACCTCACTTCATGATGCCCAGAAGCTCAAGGTCCCTATACGTATTATCAAGGGTACGCTTGACCCATTTGTGGTTGGTAAAAATCTAAAGCGGGTCGCGAGAGCTAACGACAATATCGAGCTAAAAACAATTCTCGCGGGTCATGAAATTCGAGGTCTATTCATCCCGGCCGTCGTGAAGGCTATCGAGGAGACTTTAACCTCGAAATAGGCTATAATACACCTCATGAGTAAACCTGTTATCCTGACCGGCATCCGCGCCAACAACACCCTCACAATCGGCAATTATTTTGGGGCGATGCTCCCAATTATTGATATGGCGAAGAACCGTTCGGCTGAGTATCAGGTAAACATGTTTATCCCCGATCTGCATAGCTTTACGACGCCTGTCGATCACTCAAAGCTATACGAGCAGATTATGCACAATGCACGACTGTTTGTGGCCGCTGGGCTACCGCTCGATAATGAAGACATCCACCTCTACCGTCAGAGCCAAGTATCGGCACATAGCGAGCTGACATGGATACTTGATTGTTTCACCAGCTTTGGTGAAATGCAGAGAATGACCCAATTTGGTGAAAAAAGTAATGACTCAGCTCACAGAGAAACTTTGGATCTTTCGAATTTAGACAAAGAGAGTCTCCGCGAAGTCGCCAGGAAGCTATTTGGTAATGTTTCAGTCGGTTTATTTAACTACCCCGTACTCATGGCTGCCGACATATTGTTGTATGGGGCGAAGTATGTCCCTGTCGGTGAAGACCAAACCCAGCACCTTGAGTTCACCCGAGATATTGCCGAGCGCATGAATAGACGCTTTGGCGATATCTTCACCGTGCCAGAACCTGTCGCAAAACAACACGAATTCTTTGGAAAAGACCAAGGCCTCCGCATTAAAGACCTTATCGACCCAACCAAGAAAATGAGCAAGTCAGACGAAAGTGGCCGAGGGGTCATCTTCCTGAGTGACGATCCAGAGGTTGCGGCTAAAAAGATCATGAGTGCAACCACTGACGATCTTGCCAGCATTCATTACGATAAAGCTGCTCAGCCCGGTATTACCAATCTCCTTGATATCTTGGCGCTGCTACGCGGCCAGTCAGTCGCTGAAACAATCGCTGAATTTGAAGGTCAGTCAAGTTACGGCGACTTCAAGAAGATTGTCGCTGGAGAGCTCAAGAATTTCTTAGTAGATTTCCAAGCGCGCCTTGCATCAGTAAATGATGACGAAGTCATGCAAAAACTTGAGACCTCAGAAAACGCCATGCGCCAGCAAGCCAACGAAACCCTGCTGCGTGTCCAGCGAGCCGTCGGCCTTCGTCCGAAGGAAGACTAAATGGTAAAAGTCAGTAGCTCAGACGTGCTCGATATCTTGCGGCAATTTAAGGTTGCCGGCGATGAGAATGTCCCTCGTCATATCGAGCAAATGAGCATCACCAATCCAGGGCCGCTCAATACCTTGGTTTCGTTCCGTTTCAACAAGCAGCAGTATTATATCCTTTATGATGATACGGCCGAAGATGATGTCGTCTACCTTACCGGCCAGATTCTTGGCGATAGAGCTGACGTGGCTGGGGCGCTCATCGCCAACCCTCATGATGAACTCACTACCTACGGGCTATCATACAAGGGCAAAGACGTGTATCTATATGCCGTAGCGAACACCAAGCATCGGCTTGACCTCTGGCTAACCGAGCGTAATCCTGATTTTTCAAGAAGTACCTGGCAAAAGCATATCAAGGCCGGACATATCGTCGTGAATGGGGAAGTGCAGACATCCTCAAAATACGATGTGAGTGAAACCGATAAAGTAGAGATTAATGTACCAGAAGCGACCGACTTTAGCAAATCAATGCTGCCAATTATCTATGAAGATGACAATGTTATCGTTATCAATAAACCGGTCGGCGTGCTGACGCACTCCAAAGGTGCTTTGAACGATGAATTTACGGTTGCCGATTTCTTCCGGCGCCGTAGCACCTACCAGCTTGATGGCAACCGTCCCGGCATTGTACATAGACTCGATCGCGACACCAGCGGCGTGATGATTGGTGCTAAAAATGAGGCTACCGCCAAGATGCTTCAAAAGCAATTCGCAGACCGTAGGACTAAAAAGACTTACGTCGCGATTGTGGACGGCATACCCAAACAGCCTGAAGCTCGTATTGATCTACCAATCGGCCGAAATCCTTCAGCACCCAGTACCTTCCGAGCAGACGTAAAAGGCAAGACTGCTCAGACGAATTACAGAGTTCTAGGCTCAACCGCCACCCGTAGCCTTCTTATGCTAACACCTGAAACAGGCCGTACACACCAACTACGTGTTCATCTGGCCTACATTGGCACTCCAATTCACGGCGACAAAGTCTATGGTAAAGTAGCTGATCGCATGTATCTGCATGCGTACCGCTTGGAAGTCACTATTCCGACCAGTGATCGACGGGTATTTGAGGCGCCCGTACCGCCAGAATTTACGCGAGACTTCCCGGAGGTTTCCTTTTAATGATCCCATTTCATCCTACCACCCAAGTATTGATTGAGAGATTACGACTAAACACGCCGCAATCACTGATGCTCACAGGACAAGTCGGGGTAGGATTGATGGACGTGGCACGCGCAATCGCCAAGGGCAGTGAAGCCACCACGGTATCTCCTGATGAATCAAAAGCCTCCCGGCCGATAACGACCGAGATGATCCGTACGCTGTATGGTGCAACTCGTTCCAAATCCGTTGGTCGCCAGTACGTTATTATGAGCGAAGCACACGCAATGACATCCGGTGCCCAGGGCGCGTTTTTGAAGCTTCTCGAAGAGCCAAATGCCGCAATTCATTTCATCCTGACCACCTCATACCCAGATAATCTCTTGCCGACGATCCGCTCCCGCGTGCAGCAGTACGCGGTTGCGCCCATTACACCTCAACAATCAGGCGATTATCTTACGGAGCTCGGCATTACGGACGCTACACTTCGTCGCCAGCTTCTGTATCTCGCCGAGGGGTTGCCCGAAGAGCTCGCGCGACTTATTGAGAGTGAAGAGTATTTTGCAGAGGCCGCCCAGCGAATGAAAGATGCACGCGAACTGCTCCAAGCTCCGCTGTATGAAAAACTCCTCGTTGTGAATAGCTATAGAGACAATCGTCGAAACGCCAGCGAGCTTATTCGCGCCGCTATCCGCCTGACTCGCCGTAGCGTCTCAGAGCATCCCCAAAAAGGGTTGATCACCCAGCTCGAGAAGCTTATCGAAGCCACGGAGAAGCTCGATGCCAACGCAAGCGTCCGTCTGACCCTAACCCAGCTTGTGGTATAATACATTAGATATGTTAGGATTACTGCTCGTCGCGGCATTCGGATTTTGGGCCATCATGAGTCGTCAAACCTTCGACGAAGTCGCCACCGATTTACCGCAAAAAATCTCTGAAAAACTTGACCAACTCTGGGCAGTTGCTCAGGAGTCAATTCGCGACAAGAAATATTTACGTGCCGAAAAAGCATTGCTAACCATTTTGCGGGTCGATGAGCGTAACGCCACAGCCTACAACCGCCTCGGTATCCTGTATGCCAAACAAAAAGCCTTCAAAGATGCTATTGAGTGCTTTGAAATCGCTCAGAGCCTGGAGCCAAGCGCTAGTAGCCTCCATAACGTCGGCCTCATTTACTACGAGACTGAGGACTATGTGAAAGCCGGCCTAGCATTTGAGCAAGCCCTCGCTATGGAAGAAGACGTCTCGGCGCGTCACATTGCCTACGCCAAGGTGCAGGAAAAGCTCGGTAACGACAAGAAGATGATGACTGCTCTGGAGCGCGCGGTCGAGATCGATCCGATTCCACAGACGCTCACCATCCTTGCCGACGCGTACGAGCGTACGGGACAGAGCGAACTAGCGCTTGAACTGCGCGAAAAAGTTGCCAAGATGATTATTCCGCAGGCTCAGCCAAAACGTGTCAAACAACCGCGCCGCGTCGTGATGTAATCACGGGCTGTTTTACCTTGAAAAACGTGCCCGTATAAGATAGAATAACTACTGATGCCGCTTTAGCTCAGTTGGTTAGAGCAGCTGTTTTGTAAACAGCAGGTCTACGGTTCGAGTCCGTAAAGCGGCTCCATATGAGCTGGGGTAGTGAAGCGGTCAAACACAACAGACTGTAAATCTGTCGGCTTATGCCTTCGCAAGTTCGAATCTTGCCCCCAGTACCAAGTAAACGCGCTCACTATCTGTGGGCGCTTTTATGTTGAGTATAAACATTTGCTGATGTTAGACATATTCTTGTACACTTAAAGAATGAGCCGCAAATTATCAATATTCCTCACTAACCCCGACATAAAGAGTAGACAAGTAGCGGAAAATGAAACTGCGTGGGCATTTTTGACGAATATTCCTATTACACCTGGCCATACTCTCATTGCTCCAAAGCGTGTCGTTGCAACAATTGATGAGCTTACTGAGCAAGAACTGCTAGATATATTTGCTCTCGCTTCAGACGTAAGGCGAGGGCTGAAGAGACTATACGGCGCAGAAGGCTTTAACTCAGCATGGAATGAAGGCACGGACTACGGTCAATCCATCCCTCATTTTCATCTCCATATTGTTCCTCGCACGCCCGGCGACAACGGCATTATAGATTATGAACCAAGAAGGTTTCTATATCGTCCCGGAAGCCGCGAAGATTCGCCTGAGTCCGAGCTACAAAGCATTGCTTCGGCTCTGAAGCGTGTTATCGACAAATCTGAATCATGACTTTTCCGACCTCTAGCTCGTAGAACATTCCCGATATTTACTAAGTGGTAGAGCTCTATGCTATCATGGTAGTGGTATGATAAAGCAGGACGTTCTCACAGATCTCTATTTTCAAAAAAAATTTATCTATGATGGAAATAGCCGCTAGACTCGGCTGTTCGCATAATCAAGTCGTCTACTGGATGGGGAAGTATGGAATCAAACGACGTACAATCAGTGAGGCTGTGTACCAGCGACGGAACCCAGATGGTGACCCCTTTGCTATCCAGCCAATAGATACTCTTGAGAAGGCTGAGCTGTTTGGCCTCGGTATCGGTCTCTACTGGGGAGAAGGTACGAAAGCGAGCAAATACGCCGTACGCCTCGGCAATACTGATCCGGCACTACTCCGTACCTTTATCCGCTTTCTCGTTGAATTATTCGATGTTAAACCTGCAAGCTTAAAATATGGGCTACAAATCTTTACGGACATAGATGAAAATGAAGCCATAAACTACTGGTGCACAGAACTGTGTGCCGATACGTCACAATTCTACAAGATTCACCGTACAATTTCGGGCTCGATAGGTACCTATCGCTACAAGAGTCGTTACGGGGTGGTCACCGTCTACTTCCATAATAAGAAACTCCGTGATATTATAGTCGGGTTACTGCCGCGATAGCTCAGTTGGTAGAGCGCATCCATGGTAGGTCGCATGACCCTGCCCACTTGTCTAGAAATGGACTGGTGAATCCCGAATAACGGTTAAAGCCCACGCAGGGTAAGACCGTGGCGGAAATCGTAGCCTAGCTATAAACCGCCCGAACGACTGACAAGGGGAGCTACGTTACCAATGGTAATATGCTTAAGATACAGTCTAGCCCGCTTCGTGCGATTAAGAAAGAAGTGGTGTAAGCGAAGGATGAGGTCTCGGGTTCGACTCCCGATCGTGGCTCCATTTTTATGTAACCACCCCTAGTAATTTACATTGAAATCTGCTAGAATAAGTAAGAATTAGAAATAATAACCCTAAGCGAGTAAGAGATGGCAAAAAAGAATACAAAGCGGAAGTTAGTTGGCCTTGTCAGTGACCTCACTGGCCACCGTACCTACTACACCACCAAAAACACCCAGAATACGACCGATAAAGTCGTCCTCAAGAAGTACGACCCGATTGCTCGCAAGCACGCGACCTACACCGAGACCAAAAAGAGCCTCGGACGCAACGAAGTCAAAGAGCGCAAGAACTAGAAACAACGACCCGCACAGGGTCGTTTTTCATTGGCGCTAATTTATATGAGTGCAGCTCGCTCGTCGATATGTTTTGCTAGCCAGACACCGTTTTGAAGCATGATCTCAAGCAGGCTTTTAGTGATATGGACATGTTCAGAGTAGAGGTAGAGGCTACCCTCGCTGATCTCTATCGTCAGCGTACCGAAACGCTCGGCAATGACTTTGGTCACTTCAGGGTCGAGTAGTCGTTCTACTGTTAACGACTCCGTCGGAGTCGTGTACACGCCGTAGCGATCGGTGAATGCTTGATCGTACATACCAAATGTGCCTAATGGAGCTCGCTGAAGAGTACGGAACTTCGCAAACAAGGTCTCGTAAAAGGCCTCGCTGTGGGTGTGGAGGCCCAGGAAAACGTGCGGTAGGTCACGCGTGGTGTGCAGGTCAAATTGCATAATCAGCCAGGTGTGGGATTGTCCTGAGGTGTGTCGAGGTGCCTGCAAGGTATCGGTACGCTGCACAAGCGCCACATCGTAATTGAATGCAGAACCTATGCAATAATGTCTGTCATGGTGGCGTGGTGACAGCGTCAGACCCCGGATCAATTGGTATTCATCAGATTTCTGGTCAACAAACCCAAAATACACAAAGCCTACCGACTCAGCGAAAGCCATGATGGCACGCTTATTTGCACGCTGAAGTAAGAGTGACTTTGGTAAGAGATGTTTGAGGGTTTTATGCATAACTACGCTTTCTCCACGACGGTATCAAGTAGGGTCGATATATACTCGGCATGGCTCCAGGTAAGCGGAGCGGGTGCGATGCGCTCATCCGTGATCGGTTCAATCTGTTCAGCCAGCATCGTCCCATACTCTCGATGCGCCTGGACCCAGCGTAGAATGGTCTGTGCTTCATCTGTCTGATCATTTTCAATATAATACTGCGCCAGCCAGAGCGAGGTAATGAGCCAAATGTTGCCCGTCACATCAGGATTCTTGCGGCGGTAGTCGTCATTCTCAAAACGGGGCAGGCCAGGGGCGCCGGCATTCATTCCGAATAGCTCAAGTGCAGTTGCCACGGATGTCTTCAGCTCAGAACTATCGGTCGAAAACAGCCCAAACATGAACGAGCCGAAGATACTGGAGACATCTAACGTTTCGTCCTTGAGTACCTCGCCGTTCTTATGAAGAATGCCCTTATAAAAGACGCTCCGAGCTGGATTATACAGATGCTTATGGGCGGCCACACGTATATCGTCGGCCGCTGAGCGCCAAGCTACTGAATGGTGGCTATCTTGCATTTGTTCAGCCAGATCAGCGGCGGCTACCAGCGCACCATAAACCGTGGCGGCGGTGTAGGTAGTGGTGAGGTAAACTTGCTCCCACAGATCATAGCTTGGCCGCGGTAGTCCAGTCTCGTGGTCTATGTACTCCATCAGGAAATTAGCCATCGGTACTATCATGTCTTGGTAATAATCTTCCAACACCGAGGTAGTGGGGTGTAGCTGACAGAACTGAGCAAATACAAAGAGTACCAGGGCCGTTTCGTCCTCTTGCAGCGGTGGCGCGGCTTCGCCGTCCTGGATATATGGATGCCAGCTGCTACCAAGTGCACCGTCGGCGCGGTATTTATGCATCAGGTAACCATTTGGATGGAGCCCATCACGACAGAAGTCAAAGAAATTGAGCGCTTCTTCAGTGTAGCCGATGCGGATAAGTGGCCACAGCGCGTAAGCACCATCGCGCGGCCAACAGTAACCATAGGCGTCACGCGAGTAATTCAGGAGCGTCGTATCGGTACTGGCAATCACCGCACCACGCTTATCGATCTGCGATTTGACGATCATGATACTTTCAATGAAGCTATCCTGGAACTCGGGGGCAATCTTTTCGGCTATCCGTATGGCAGGCTCCAGCCACTCATGCCACCACTGGGCGGTCTTGTCGATGCGCGTTGGAATCCCTTGTTCTCTCACATGCTTGTGAGCAGAGAGTGCCTCACGCAGTGATGTGCCAGCAGTGATCCAATAATATACTCTCTCGGAGCTATGGGCCCGAAGCTGGCAGCTAAAGCGAATGGTTGAATCGACCCGGCCATGCTCAACATTATTGCCGCTTAATTCGCCGTCCTCAGCATCGCGGTAGGTACCGTCATGGCCCTCAATACCAAATAGCCCGACAGTATACTGGTCAAATGGCTTGTTGTCCGAAAGGCCGGATACCACAAACACTCGTCGGCCGCGATAGTGTAAAATCGCATTACTGCTGGGTAGGTATTGGACGGTATCGGTATTGCTGCGTGAATCACCGATCACAAAAGCCTGATGCATAAAGAGCCGCACCTCGCGATCACGGTCCCAGAGATTTACGATATGGATATTACGAAGCAGAGCCGAGTATTCGCCGTCCACCACGTCATCAAACTCCAGCATAATGCCGATACGTTCATTCTTCGCCACTGTGTGGCCGATCAGGGCGGTATGCGGGTAGCTAAAGGTAAAAGTCCATTCGTCGTTATCGAGCCAACTCACGCTACCTTCTGACCAGACACCGATTTTGTGCCGCAAATCCGGCCCGGCCGAGTGGTTTTCTAAGCCCACGTAGGGGTAATAGAAGTCGTGCACCAGGCCATAGCGGTTGATACCGACGTGGAGTTCACCGTTGGAAAGGACGATCGGCCTAGCCATGCAGACCTCCAGTGCCGTGATGAGCGTGCAGGCGGTAGCGAAGATCCCGAAGAACGTTCATAAAGTACAAAAAGGCATCGTAGGGCGAGTCGTACGGGCTAAAGTAAGCGTGCACATCACCGTCGGTGAACCATTTGGTGCACATATAGTAGACGTGATCGGAGGTTTGTAATGCCCGCCAGTCATGAATCAGCTGCGTATCATTGGTGCGGAGGATATCGTCTTCCAGCGCGTAGAGATAGCGCAGCGCTTCTTGTTGCATGGTATTACCCAGCCAGGCACTCAGATCACGCTCACTATCCGCCCAGGTGACAGTACGCGGCATACTGAGCTCACCCTCGGGCTGATGAGCAGCTATTGCCTCAGAGACAGTGTAAAATGTACGGTCTTCGTGGCCTGCCCACGAGCCAATAAACTCCTCGAAAAAGTCAAAGATACCGGTATCAGCCCACTGGTGTTCCCCGAAAGTTTCATAATCCATAAAGAGATTGACCAGCGAACCCTCACCCAGTGAGTCGTTCACCCATGAAGTGTAGGTACTCGCAGTTAGCGGCCACTGCTCCCAGGCTTTGTTACTAAAACGAAAGGCGAGATCATCACTCAATCGGTAGTTTTTCAGAAGCAAACTGATCGACTCGGTGCCAGTCGGTCGGTACACATGGTTCGGGCTGCGCCATTCCAGTACCGGATCCCAGCCCTCGGCTAAGATTCCTGTAAACCCAGCGTCCTCTGCCCACTGAGCTAGCTCATTATTGTAGGCCAGCTCGGTATTACGAAAGACTTTTGTCTCGACACCGAATAGTTCTTTTATCTTTTGCTGGTGCTCGGATACCTGGCGGGCAAATTCTTCGCGGCTGTAGAAAAAGGCTAGGGAATGATGGTAGGTTTCTGCCACAATCTCCACCTGTCCTGTGGCGACTAGTGCCTGGAAGCTTTCGATCACATCGGGCGTCCAGCGCTGCGCCTGCTCAATAAATGTACCCGTGATACTGAGTGATACTTTAAATTCAGGATACGTCTGGAGTAGCTTGAGCAGCAGGGCGTTCATCGGCCGATACGATTTTTCGGCAACTTTCTGCATGATTTTTCGGTTGTTACGATCAGAATCTGACTCGGGTTCATCAAAATAATCATGACTTTTCGCCGTATCAAAGACACTATACTTACGCACTCGCCACGGCTGGTGGACATGAAGATAGAGAACGATGCCGCGCTTACTCACGTGGCTACTCCGCTTTTCATCCGCTTGTACAGATCCATGCACTGCGTGGCCACATCGCGCCACGACAGCTTGGCGTATTCGTGTTTTACATTTTGCCTCAGTTCGCCGGCAAGGGCTGGTGAGGTGGCGATACCGACCATCTGATCGGCCAAAGTATCGATATCCCAGAAATCATAGCGGAAGATATTATGGAGAACTTCGCCGACACCCGACTGTTTGGTGATAATTAGCGCATTGTCGTAGTGCGCCGCCTCCAAAGCTGTCAGCCCAAAGGGCTCGCTGACCGAGCTCATGACGAAAATATCCGACACGCTGTAGGCGTCGCGCCACTGTTTGCCACGCACGAAACCTGTGAAAAAAACTTTATCGGCAATGCCAAGCTCGGCACTGAGGCGTATCAACTCATCGCGCTGTTCGCCGTCGCCAGCTAGCAGAAAGGCAAACTTATCGTACTTTTCAGATGCCCGCGCCGCGGCTTTCAGGAAATGCGTCAGGCCCTTTTGTACCGTAAAGCGGGTGAGGGTGCTGATAATCGTATAGCCTTCAGATTTCAGCGCAGCTAAGTATTTATACGTATCAGCATCGTATTCATGAGGCACGAAGCCGTCGATATCGACGGCATTATGGATCACCTCCACTTTATCGGCTGGAATCTTATAGCGCTGGACAATCAAGCTCTTGGTAATAGCGCTCACCGCGATGATGCGGTCAGCTAGAAGAAGGGCTTGTTGTTCGATCTCATGGACGACTGGATTGCCAAAATGCTCACCGGAGCGATCGTATTCGGTGGCGTGTACGTGCACAATCAGCGGCGCGCCGGTCAGGCTCTTAGCCCGCACGCCAGCCTCCATCGTGAGCCAATCGTGGGCGTGGATAGCATCGATGTCATGATCAGTTACAAACTGCTCTACAAACTGAATATACCTCTTCTGTACGCCACGCATATCATGCATGTCGGCAATATCGGCTTTTCCCAGCTCGCGTGTCAGTTTCATACTACTGTCATAAGCGCCCAGGCCATAGCGCTCGAGCGGAGAAATCGGCGTCGCGCCGTGTACTCTCATAAAATCAATCTCAGCGTGGGCGGCTTGGTAGGGAACAATGAAGTCTATCTCGGCTCCAGCGACAGCTAAGGCCTTCGACATGTGGTAACATGCGACACCTAGTCCTCCACTGTTGTGGGGCGGAAGCTCCCACCCGAGCATTAAGATTTTCATACTCTCCGTCATCGGCCCAATTCGTATGAGCCAGCCGAGCACTCCTTTTTGTTTAGCCCATTTCCCCTACATTATAGGGGCACGCTTATGCTTTTACAACAGTTCCAGGCCACTTCGTCTGTTTCGTAGCCACCTCTAGTCCAAAAACATCAAATCTGCTACAATGACTCGGTGTAAAGGGGCATAGTACAACGGTTAGTATATGGGTCTCCAAAACCTAGGATCGTGGTTCGATTCCACGTGCCCCTGCCACGAAATGTCGATCAGCATTTGCTGGTCGATTTTTTGTGATTGGCACATGGACCGAGCCACGATCAGCGAGCAAAGCGAGTCAGATCGTGGTGCGCATACTGTCAAATCTCAGATTTGTACAGTATCTAGCCGATGGTAGAACAAGAAGCAAGGCGGATTGTTATATCATTGAAGCGTCGGACACGTGCCTCTGCCATAAGCATTTTCACCTCTGTTAAGTGTAGCAATATTTGTGTTTGATATACTTATAGCAAATGACTACATCCGCCCCGCTTATTTTTAAGCGACTACTCATACCACTCGTAAGTTACGGGGGTATCGTTATATTCTCAGTACTTGCTGCGCTCCATCCAGAAGATCATATCAATTTTATTTTTAATGCTGGCTTGTTTTTGTTTGTTTCTGAGTTTATTGCCCTCCATAGCAGCGTACTATTATTTAGCACGATGAATAAACGAGGCAAGCTTACTCTCTTCTGTGCATACTCACTACTAATCGTAGCGTTTGCCATTGCAACACAATCGCTTTATATTGGATTATTGTTTATCATAAGCTTATTTACAAAAGTCTTGATCGGAACTACATCGGATAGGAGTAAACAGGGCATTGGGAGCACTTTCATTCAGCCAATCTCCATATTTCTAGGTACAGCATTTGCCTCTGTGCTTTTAGCACCAATTATTACGATATTAATTCCTATTTCTGAATCCGTAATGGCGCATAAAGTTCCTAATTCAAGTGGGTTATTTGTCGATACTCCCCAAGTTCTTTTGTTCTGGATAATACTCTACTACACTTCATTAATCGTGGTTCAGGCCATAAACATACAAGGTCTTCGGTTTACTAACAACAAAAAATATTAGGCAAAATTATCACTTAAAAGATTCGGAATTCATCCACGAGGGGATGCCATAAACATTTTGACCTCTGTTAACTTAAAGGTCTTTGTTTTATTTGGTATAAGTACATCACTCTATTAATATAGGTACAGACATGATGCCGCTCTATTTAACACTATTCGCGCTACTTTGGCTTGCAATTATTTACGTATTAAACGCGATTATTGCGAAGCGCTTTAAAAAGATAGAGTTGAAGATCGCATTGATATATTTCTTTACAGTCGCCGCTATTGGCGTGCTTGGTGAGATTTTTCTCGACTCAGTCTATAACTATTTTGTCGGCAATCCATTATGGGAGTACAGGATTCTTCCCATTCACGATGGCTATACCTCTGCGTACGCACCTGTGATATGGGGCCTGTATGGTTTTCATCTATATCTGCTTCATGATACGTTGAGCACAAAATGGTCTATTGCAAGAAGCCGGTATTTGGCACTTATATTTTCTATTGAAGCGTTAATATTCGAGGCATTACTGACAGTTAGCTCCAAATTTTTACTCGGTGATTTCATGTACTATTACTATCCGAGTGACCTGTGGCACGTTTCGTCCTTCCAGAACATTCCTTTTTACTTCATATGCGGAGTTGTGATCATTAAGACGATGCGAAGATTTAAAAAAGATCCGGTTTTCTTTTCACTTATGTGTATATTTGTAACTTCTGTTGTCATCTTTTTCGCATAAGAAGGTCGAAGTTGGTTACTCAGGATCTATTGTAGACATTCTTCCTCTGTCGGTTCAGGCATTTTTGTTTTGTCTGCTATGATAAATGCATGCTTCATAGCCATAAACATTTAAACAAAATATACTCCAAGAAAAAGAAGACCAAGAAGCACTGGATAGTGCTAATTTCAAGTATTGTGTACCCGCTCACCACACTGCCTCAAATCTACGTCATATTTCAGAACCAATCCGCGACGAATCTCTCGCTGTTTACCTATACATCTTATCTGTTCTTTACTGTCATCTTCTTGAGCTATGGCATCAGCGAAAAGCTAAAACCAATCATCATTTTGCAGTCTTTATGGTTTGTGATGTTCTCGTGCGTTGTAGCTGGGATCCTGCTTTATAGCTAAGGCTGTGCCAATAAACTTCATTGACGCTCCAAAATGCTTACGCTATAGTTAAACCTAATGACCGAAGAAAACTTTACGATCAACAGGGAAACACTCGAAGTAATAACCCAGGGACTTTACAGAGCCACGCCTGACGCTCTCTACCAAGCCTACACAGACAAAGAGCAGATTCCGAGGTGGTGGGGGCCAGACACTATTGCAGTTGAAGTTGACCAGCTGGATACACGCGTCGGCGGCTCGTGGCGCTTTATTTACTCTGTGCCCGGCCAAGAGCCAGTCGCCTGGAGCGGCATCTACCAAGAGCTCGACCCGCCGCGTAAACTTGTATCTACATTTGTATTCGAGCCAAACCCCGGTCACGTGCATATTGGCACCGTACTATTTGAGGATCGCCATGATGGCACGACCAAGGTGACGGAGATTTTGAAATTCATGCACATCTCTGATCTCGATGAAGTCGTTGCAAGCAATATCGCCGAGGGGCAAACAGAAAGACAAGCACGACTTGCCAAGCTGACCGAGCAGCCGAATCAGTCTTCAGAACCTGCTCTAGCATAAGTAGTTTATTGACAGATATCCCTACAATGAAGTTAAATACTCGTAGATATGAGCATCGAGACCAGAACGCCATTCGACGGCTTAGCTGCAGTAGAAAGCAGTGCAAGCCCTACTGAAGCTGAGCGTCTGGTTATTCAAATTCTAGAAGCAATCATCTCCGATGTACCGATTGATACACGCGACTTTATAGCCGCTGTCACCCTAGAGCCATCGCTTGGCTACTCAATACTTAACCTGCTCGACGGTTGTAACGACGAAGTGCCCAACTCGGTGCGCAAGTTTCTTGAACAATTTGCCTACGACTCAGAAGCAGAGTTGGATTTATTTTTCGCACTTGATTGTGTCCGATCCGGCGACACTCATTACATGTAAAAGCTAGCGAAAAGTACAACGCGCGGTGTATAATATAGGTAGTGTATCGGAGGATGATATGGACGACGAAGAATCACTTAACCAATCAGTACCACTGGTGGATAACGACATGAGACGACCAACCCCTTACGAACTACTCCTGCGCCAAAGCCGCAAAATGGGCAAAGCCGCAACCCACACCTATGACGTCACAAAAGAATTCTTAAAACAAGACGTCTCGTCTATCTACACGCCCCTCGCAAGACGGACTGCTAAGCAGCAGGCGAATGAAGATAGTTCAACAGATAAGCTTGACCAAATGGTTGCCCAGGCCAAAGAGGTGCTGGCGGAAGCTCAAACGGTGATCCTGCCGCACAATCTATTTCCCGATATTATCCGGGTCGACCGCACCCGCGTGACTATTACCCAACGAACGTTTTTTTGGACAGAGAAGGTGATTAGTCTCCGGATTGAAGACATATTGAACGTTACCTGTAGCGTGGGGCCACTGTTCGGATCTCTTACTGTCTCGAGCCGGGTTATGAACTCGACCGACCATTTTGAAATCAACTATTTCTGGCGCAAAGACGCCCTCCGGCTCAAGCACCTTATCCAGGGCTTCGTTATTGCGGTTCACAATAACGTCGATACAGCGCACATGAGCAAAGAGCAGCTTATTGATAAGCTCAGTGCTCTGGGCGACGATCCAAACGTCTAGCCTTTGCTATATACGACATATTCTTGATATACTGTCATATATGAAATCATTAAGCCTGAATCAACCTCACGCTATCGTGATGGTCGGCATTCCCGGTAGTGGGAAAAGTTTTTTTGCCGAGAAATTCGCCGAAACTTTTAGCGCACCGTATATTAGCTACGACACCTTTCGTCCTTTTGTATCTGACCAAAAGCAACTAGCCAAGCTCATCGCACATCAACTAAGAGAACTGCTCAAGACCAACCATTCTCTCATTATTGAAGGCTTTGCCTATAGTCGAGCCGAACGAACCGAACTTGCCAAGCTCTTTAAGCACCACGGTTATGCGACATTATTCGTATGGGTACAGACCGACCCCTCGACCGCCCATACTCGAGTGCGAAAACAAGCTAAGATATCAGATGAAGACCACGTCAAGCTTACCAAACGCTTCAGCCCGCCGCACAGCAGTGAAAACCCGGTGGTTATTAGCGGCAAACATACCTATGCCACACAGGCTAAAAGCGTCTTAAAACGATTATCCGCTCCACGAGCTGAGATATCCTCTCACAGCGCACCACCCATGCGCTCATTTGTGGACGTAAAACGGGCCCGGTAATATAGTCGTGCCAGCATTCATCGATAAAGAGTTTGGCACCATCACTATCCGTCGCAATGTCAAAGCTCGCTCCATCCGGATGCGCGTCGCGCCAGACGGCACGCTGCGCGTATCTACGCCGCTATACACGCCGCAGCTTATGATCAAACGGGCAGTGGGAAGCTCGCGCGAACAGTTACGCCGTCTTCTAGCTCAACACGAGCAGGCCAGTATGGTTCTGCAAGATGGCATGCCGATAGGAAAAAGCCATCATTTGAGCGTTCGCCCCGGAACAACAGTGACCGCTAAGCGTCACCAGCAGCAGATCATTGCTACGCTGCCCGCCGGTGCCACGCTTTCAGACACTGCTGTGGTCGCAGTCATTCGCGAGGCTATTATCGTGGCGCTGCGCGCGGAGGCTAAGAGCTATCTTCCAAAGCGGTTGGCCTATCTGGCCACACAGCACGGCTATCGCTATCAGAGCGTGCGTTTTTCACACGCCAGCGGAAGGTGGGGTAGTTGTAGCAGTAACGGCACGATCAGTCTCAACATTGCACTGATGAAGCTGCCGTTTGAACTGATCGATTACGTGCTTATCCACGAGCTCGCTCATACCCAGCAGATGAATCACAGCCCACGCTTTTGGGCACTAGTTAGTAGCGGGGATCCAGACTATAGACTCCATCGCAAAATGCTAAAAACACATACGCCCTCAATCTAGGCGTAAGCGTTAAAAAAAGGTATAATGACACTACTATGCAATTCGGTGGGATTACGACAAGTGAAAAGTCACAACAGATCATGCGTTTTAGTGGCCTCGCGGTTCCCACGATCTTTACCTTTTATGGTCTGCTCATCCTCGGCAAAATAGTCGATGCACCGATCGCCGTCTCTGCCATAGTCTTTTGGCTGCTTATGAGCGCCTGGATGATTGTCGGTATTCTTCAGTTTCTGTTTTATACCAAATCACTAAAGGGTGCAGCTATTCGTATCGGTACCTATCACGTCTTTGGTGCGGCCTACCTACTGCTCATATCTGGCTTTGCGATGCCGTTTATTGGCTGCTGGGTATTGCTACTGCTCGCCAGCTACGCCTATTTTTCTAATAGCGGCTTACGGCTTAGCTTGGTGACCCTGATTGCGACCGGCAGCGCTGATGTTATTATGAACGTTGGTCGCCCGGGCATACTGCTGCATGACACCATGGCAGTCTTATCGGTTATTATCGTGGGGCTTGCCACTATCGCCCTTACAAAAGCCCAAGAAACGGATAGCCGTATGCTGGCGCGGAGCAAAAAAGACGAAGAGCTGCAGCGTGACAGTATCCTGACACTTGTGAACAACCTAGCCGATGCCGTGCTCAGTACCAACAAAAATGGCGTCATTACCATCTATAATGCCGCGAGCCTAGGGCTACTGGATACCAACGAGAACATCGGCGGTAAACATATCGATGATGTTATCACGCTGTATGATGAAAACGATAAAGTCGTGCGTTTTATTGATCTACTCAAGAAATCTCGGGGCGTCAGCGTGAATGACAGCCTCAATATGGTTATCGGTGAAGAAGACGTACGGCTTGAGCTAACATATTCACCGATCAGAAGCAGCTACAGCCGTTCTAAGCGCTCACAGGCCCAGGATGGCTATATCATAATCCTGCGCGATATCACCAAAGCTAAGAGCCTTGAGGAAGAGCGTGATGAGTTCATTAGCGTGGTGAGCCATGAACTACGCACGCCAATTACAATTGCCGAGGGCACGATCAGTAATGCTCAGCTCATGCTCGAACGCGATGACATCCATGATGACATCCTGCGTCAGGGGCTTGAAACGGCTCACGAGCAAGTACTATTCCTCGCCAAGATGGTCAATGACCTCAGTACGCTCTCGCGTGCCGAACGGGGTGTGGCCGATGCTGCCGAAGATATCGACGTGAAAGAATTAGTGCAGAGTCTATTTACCGAATATTCGCCAGAAGCCGATAAAAAGGGTCTTCACTTCGATCTCGATACGTCACCGTCTCTTGGCACCGTCGTGGCCAGTCGCCTGTATCTGCGCGAGCTTTTGCAGAACTTCATTACTAACGCGATCAAGTACACCAAGGAGGGCAGCGTCACGCTGGCTGTTCACACCAAGGACGACAAAGTATCCTTTAGCGTGAAAGACACCGGTATTGGCATTAGTAAAGCCGACCAGGCGAAGATATTCCAAAAGTTCTATCGCTCCGAAGATTATCGCACCCGCGAAACGGGCGGCACAGGCCTTGGGCTCTACGTGGCTACCAAGCTTGCCAAGAAACTCAAATGCACCATCGAGATGACTAGCCGGCTCAACCACGGCTCTACGTTTGGTATCGAGCTTCCGCTCAAGAAGTAACATCTATCTGATAGGCACTTTGATCGGACGACCTTTCCAGGTGACACGCCCACGTTTATATAAGTAGACGCTTCTTATGATTAATACGGCTTCTTGGAGCAAGACATACGGCCAATGAATGGCCCCGAGCCACCATCCGTAGCGCCAGACGAGTTTGTAGTACCGAAGCGAAAGAGCCGTAATAAGGAACGTTGCGAGGATACTCAGTATCAGGAGTATCGGCGCCTGTGCTGTAGCTCCTATAACGAGACCAAGCAGGGGCAGAGCAACCAGCCCGCAAAGCAAAATGGCCACACTTAGGGAAGTGAGACCACTGCCGAATAATGGCCGCAGCAGCCTCGTGCTTGTTTCGACTTGTGAAGTCCATTTCTTCTCATAACTGATCCCAAGCTTGCTGCTACCCATAAGAAGCGGGTGAGACGAGACATCGAGAGCCCGAGCCAGAGCTTCCTCCGGCTGGGTTGAAGATTTGAACGGTACGAAACCGCCAGCTGCGGCGAGCTTCTCTCTATGCACCAGCCAACACGCCCCAGATAATGTGTTTTTAAGAAATAGTACCCAGAAATAACGAAGCGTCCCAAGAAAGACGCTGGCACGCAGGCCATCCTCGCGCTGCGGTACTACCGATACGAGAGGCAACTGGTGACCCAGCGTCCATGCCACAAGCCGTGAAATACTGCTCGGCCGCAGCTTGGTGTCGACATCAAGATAGAGAATAAACTCACCGCTCGCTTCCTCGAGGAGGCCCTGAAGTGCATTATTCCGCCCTAGCCAACCTTCGGGTAGCGGACGACCCTCCACGAAACGCACCCCGGCATGGGCAAATGATTTAATAAGGATCGAAGTATCATCGACGGAGCTATCATCCAGCACAATGATCTCGAGCTTGGGGTAATCACTGGCAAGCACTCGCTCTAGGCACTCGGTCATGGCGTGAACTTCGTTTCGAGCCGGGATACAGACGCTAACCGTAGGAAGATCTGCCGAAGTCGTTGTTTCACGATATCTAAACTCCCGTACGGTAGTCTCAAACCGAATCACCAGCACCAATACACAGACCGCTACGGCACCGACGAGACTAGCTAATACCCCTTCAAACATACCTCATATCATACCATGCTTGACGACGCAGCCACCAGTGGTATATAGTGGTACTTGACAGTTTGCGCTAAGCAAACTTTTTTAATTGGGAGATAAACTACACGTGGTCACAAAAAAAGACAGCACCTCAACCGTGACTCGCATCAAAGCGAGTAGCGATGCACCGTCAAAAAAGCCTAAGAAGGTCGAAAAAGCAGCAGTCGTCACGCCTAAGCGCGCGAAAGCCGAAGGCACTCCTTTCATTCTGCTGCGTCCATTCATTGCTGCCGGCCGCTACTTTAAAGGTGCCTGGGTCGAGCTTCGCCAAGTGCGCTGGCCAACCCGCGGCGCTACGTGGAGCCTGACCGGCGCTGTTTTGCTCTTTACCGGCTTCTTCGTCGTCATGGTACTGCTGCTCGATGCTGGCTTTAAATTTTTATTTGAACAAATTTTAGGATAAAGGATACATATAATGTCAAAAAACCGATACGATTCATCCCGCCAGTGGTACGCCATTCACACTTACAGCGGCTACGAAGAAAAAGTAGCAGATAGCATCCGTCAGCGTATTAATGCCGTCGATATGGCCGACAAAATTTTCGATGTCATGGTGCCAAAAGAAAAGCAGATTCAGATCAAAAACGGCAAACGAAAAGTCATCGAAGCCAAGATTTTCCAAGGCTATGCGCTGGTTGAAATGAAACTCACCGACGAAACCTGGTACATTGTACGGAACACTCCAGGCGTCACCGGCTTTGTCGGTAGCGGCACCGAACCTACCCCAGTGTCTGACAGCGAAATCGCCAAGATTAAGAAACGTATGGGTGTCGAAGACCCCAAGCACCAGATCGACTTCAAAGAAGGTGAAGTGGTCTCCATCACCGATGGTCCATTCAAAGGCTTTGATGGTTCAATTTCTGAGATTGATACCCAAAAAGGCAAAATCAAGGTCATGGTCAGTATGTTTGGTCGCGACACACCAGTAGAGCTCGACGCGCTGCAGGTAAAGAAGGTCTAGCCAGACCAATCAGATACAAATTGGTAATCCGAGCCTTCCTGCGCTAGAATGGTGATGAATATATCATCAGAGGAGGAAGATATGACTGCAGAAATACCAGAAAATCGTCTTGGGCCTGTCCCAGTCAGCCCGGAAGAACGTGCAAGACTAGAGGCACAAAGAGAAGTATACGACGCAAAACTCAAAGAAAATTGGAAAGAGAGGCGTAAAAGAGGTACACAAGAGTTAACAGGGCTATCTCTTAGTGCAACGATAATTCGCCCAGCCGAGGGATAAAAACTTCATGACCGAGCGACGGTTTATTACTTTATGGCACGATGGGCCTATTCAACGTGGTTTTATTGGATACAATCGTCGATTAGAAGATCCCAACGGAGAAACGCCTTCCGGTACCAGTCTTGATACTTACCTTCACGACTCAAACATACTCGCTAGCGCAGAAGAGCTGGAAGTAATGCGCAGGTTTGATGAGGGCGAAATAAGTCGAGAAGAAGCAGAGACACTTCTTGATACGCTTGCGCTAAACCAAGATTCATAGGAAAGACTTCTACGCCATGGCTAAAGATAGTGCTGTAATAGCAGTATAGCCCTAATCTTGCCTAGCTTACTTTATCTAGCCGAGCTAAAACCGCTTGATCAGCAAGTCTGTATTCATCCACCATTTCTTTTGGATGAGTCTGTGGTCCTAAATGACCAATTTCAGGATTCGGATGCATAGAATAGTACTGCACATCGGGGCCAAGCGTGCTCTCGACCGTCTTATTTGGTAGCAGACTATCAGCCTGTGCATCAATAATCGACACGGCAACACCTCTAGCACCGAGTTGACGGACACGATCTCGAATATCGGCTCGGCATATACTCACCGCTTCTGCCGCCGTACGAAGGGGATTTTGTATAGCGTACCGAGCAAAATCTATAATTACTTGGGGCTCATGGAACTCTTGGTAGAGCATGCCCATATGTGGACGTACATTAGTATTTACAAATCGTGGCAACCGAGCCGCCATCGTAAAAAGGGAATGTGGCTCAAGCCCGGCGGCATTCACGAGAGTCACATTCTCTATTTTCTCTGGAGCAGCCTCGGCAGCGGCAACGCCGGCTCGTCCACCCATAGAGTGGCTGCGCAGCTTAACACGCGAAAGTCCAAAACGCCTCTCAATATCCTCCATGACGGCCAATACTGATTCGCTTTCATATTCTTCGGCATGAAATAGCGTCGTGGGATGTGCTAAATCGCCTACTGTCGTGCCTCTCGCAGGCCTCATTGATGCACTGATTTGTCCTGCTTCTGCACTCGCTTTCCGTACACCTCGATAGGAGGGCTTTGCGGCGCCAAATCCATTCACATGTATTTCGAGTGTGTCGTCGTGGGCTTCACGAGGGATCTGTAGTGAATAGTGAACAAAGCTAAATCTACCAAGTTTAGCCTTGCCATTTACAAATTCTGTCCTCTGGACTTGCTCTCCCTGCGCAGATCCACCATCGGCGCTCTCGTGTGTTTGTTTATCATATCGTACACCCATTGGTTGATATTCCTTACTGGAGATAATGCTGTAATCATAAGCCTTTTTCAGCCCCCGTGCAAGTACTTTTTTATCACCTTGAAGAAACAGTCAAATTACGCTATACTATTTTAGTTACGCACTCAGTTATTCATAACTAGAGTACAAAGGAAAATTATGGCAAAGAAAATTATTGGAAATATCAAATTCCGCGTGCCTGCTGGCCGCGCTACCGCTGGACCTCCAGTTGGTTCTACCCTTGGTCAATGGGGCCTCAATATGATGGATTTTATCAATCCATTCAACGACGCCACCAAAGACATGATGGGCAAGGACGTTATCGTGCACCTGCAGGTGTTTGAAGACCGTACCTTTACCTGGAAATCATTGGGTCAGCCTGTTGACGATTTGATCCGTGAGAAAACCGGCATCAAAAAGGGAAGTGGCAAGCCACATTCAGAAAAAGTCGGCAAGATCACTCGAGCACAGCTTGAAGAAATCGCCGAAATCAAGAAAGAGCACCTGAACGCAATCGACACCGACGGTGCAGTGAAGGTCATCGCTGGAACAGCACGTTCTATGGGCGTCGAAGTAGAAGGCTAAGCTCATCACAATTCTTAAATAGACGCACGTTTGGTGCGTTTATTTTGTTATACTATCTTTATATTAAGGAGAACCTATGGCAACACCAGACCACTACACATTCGGGGCACTATGGGAACAGGCAGCTGATGATGGGAATTACGATTTAGCGAAGGACATCAGTGTACAGGCCGAGACACTCAGGCACGAGGAGGAGCTGCTACGAACATTGGGAGATTATGGTTTTGATTACTTACGCTCACATAAGCCGCTAGCCCCACCCGATACGGATCACGAATCCCAACTTCCTGCCTAGAATTTCTTGCGAATATGCGAGTAGCTGTAGTCCCAATCGGCATTAGCTTTTTTATGTGGGTTGAAGATACCCTGGGGATCAAAAATATGCTTGGTATCACGAAAAAGGTCGACCATGTCGCGGCCGTACATCTGCTCCAGCCACGGCCCGCGCACCAAACCATCATTGTGTTCACCACTCAAGCTACCGTGGTATTTGAGCACTAGTTCGTTGACTTCTTTCATGGCTGGTAGCAGCTTCTTGCGCTCTGATTCTTTCTCGATATTCATGAGGGGAATAATATGAAAGTTGCCATCGCCCATATGCCCAGCCACCGTGGCAAATAGCTTGTACTTCTTTATGATTTTACGAATCTTAGGCAGGAATTCAGGCAGATATTCAGGATTGACGATGAGGTCATCGATAAACGGCGCGGTATGTTTGTCTTTCACTTTGCTTCGTAGCAGCTGGAAGCTGTAGCGACGCATGATCCAAAACTTCTCGCTCTTGGCCTCCGTCGCATCTTCTTCAAAGCCGTTGATCTCATAGCGCGCCTTCACGTGTCCCAGCTCCCTATGAAGCTTGTATATCTTAGCTCGAACCTCTTCTTCGGTATTACCGGTAAACTCAACCATAAGGATGAGTTTGGGTATACCGCGGAGCAGCTGTAAGCCGTCTGGTAGCAAGCTAAATAATAAGTGAACGAACCGAATGGGGCCGAGTACTTTCAGAAAGCTCGGCATGAACCGAATACTCAGCCACAGCGTGGCGTCGTCAAAACTCTCAAAGGTAGCTGGCTTATGCTTCAAAACTGTTTCTATGAGGTCGCCTAGATTGTGAGTATCGCGCATAAATAAAACGAGTAGACCCGAATGCTTGGGGCGGGGAACCAGCTTGAACGTCGCCTCGGTTGTAAAGCCGAGTGTGCCCTGAGCACCAATGATAGCCTGGGTTAGATCAAAGACGCCCTTATCTCTATCCCATACATTCCAGAGTTGATAGCCGGTAGAATTCTTGCTCACATTGGGCTTGGCAGCCTTAATCTGATCGTAATTAGCTTCAATCAGCTGAAACAAATCGCGGTAGACTTTGCCTTCGAAATCATCTTGCTCCATCTTTGCGTTCAGTTCATGACGATCAAGTGGCTTGACGATCCGCTCAATGCCATCAGCAAACACAAATTTCATCTCGGGTACGTAGCGATCGGTCTTGCCAAACTCCAGCGATTTTTCACCACCGCTATTGTTGTTGACCATGCCGCCAACCGTACAGAGGTCTTTACTGGCCGGATAGCTCGGCAGGAGGTAACTGCCAGTTTTGGCATCAAAGTCGCGGAAAAAGAGGCCCGGTTGCGCCACAGCTTGGTTTTTCTTGACCGAAATGAGCTTATTAAGATGACGGTTAAAGTCAATGATGATCGAGTCGTTAATAGCCGCACCGCTCATATCGGTACCTGCACTCCTCGCGGTTAGTGACAGACCACGGTGCTTCTTTTTACTATCCGCTACGAGTTTGACGGCAACAGATACATCTTTGGCTGACTTCGGGGCAATAATCAGCTTGGGCTTGATCTCAAACATGGATGCATCATGAGAATAAAACTCTAACTGTTCGGCAGAATCTTCGATATCTCCGCTAAATCCGCGAGTTTTTAAGGCGTTTATTATTTCATCCATAACCACTAGCATAATACGGCTGCTCGTTCCTCGCAACTTCTCTTCGTTACCGGTACAATAACTATAAGCATGTCAGCCGAATTTTTCGCCCCACACCACGAATCGCACTCTGACGAGGATATATTAGATCGTCTTCAGGCAGGACGGCAACTCGTGAATAAGATCAACACTCTATGGGAGTTATATTTGAATAAACAAGTAGAAGATAGAGCCGCGGCCGAAGAGAGCATTCGAGCTCTCACGCTGGAGCTGCGACAGGAGTATGAAGCACTAAATACAATTTTGCGGCCAGTCATTGACAACCTCAAGTTTGACGTCTCTTTGCCGCTACTTATTCTCCAAAATGCAGCCGACAATTGCGAAGAGATGCTTCGAATGCTATAATATACATATAACTATCAATGTTGGGAGGCCGTAATAAGCCGCTACTACCACAGAAAGGATTTAACCCTATGGCTAAAAAAGCCGACCTGCTCGTGAAAGCCAAAGACCTTGGTCTTGAAGTAAGTGAAAAAAATACCATTGCTGAGATTGAAGCAGCTATTAAAACAGCTGATGCACCCGCAGAAGCTATCGTAGCCGAAGCCGCTCCAGCCGAAAAATCTGTCGCAAAAGCTGGCAAGCGCAGCGAGAAATCTATCAAAGAAGCAGCCGAAAAAGCTGAAAAAGAAGCCCGCAAAGAGTCAGGCGATACTGCTCCTCTCGACCCAGAAGCAGAAGCCAACAAGAAAAAAGGTCCACGCCCTGTTACTCGTCCACTTATGGAACGACGTGGCAAAAGCTACCGTAAACTCGCTGAGCAAGTGGAAAAAGACAAGGTTTATAGCCTTGCTGACGCTCTTGAATTGGCTACCAAAACAAACCCTGTCAAATTCGACGCCTCTGTTGAGATCCACGTGCGCCTCGGTGTCGACCCGCGTCAGGCCGACCAAAACATCCGCGCCACCGTCTCCTTGCCAAACGGTACAGGTAAAACAGTCCGTGTGGCAGTGTTTGCACCAGAGACCGATCACGCTGCCGCTAAAAAAGCCGGCGCCGATGTCGTCGGTGACGAGGCCTTCATCAAGCAGCTCGATAAAGAACAGATCGATTTCGACATCTTGGTAGCAACACCTCAGTACATGCCTCGTCTCGGTAAGTATGCTCGTCTGCTTGGGCCTCGTGGCCTCATGCCAAACCCCAAGAGTGGCACCGTTGCAACCGATGTAGCCAAGGCTGTATCTGAAGCCAAAGCCGGTAAGGTAGAGTACCGTGTCGACAAGCAAGCTATCGTCCACCTGGCCGTGGGTAAAGTCAGCTTTGGCGCTGCCAAGCTCGAAGAGAACGCCCGCAGCTTCTTTGACAGCCTGCAAAGCCAAAAGCCTAGCAGCCTCAAGGGCAGCTATGTCAAATCTACCAGTATCAGCACCACCATGGGTCCTGGTATCAAGGTAGAAAACGTCGTCAGCTAATAGATTAGCCACCGTTTCTAAAATACACGCCACCACCTGGCGTGTATTTTTGTTATACTAAAGACAAACAAAGAGGGGACAACCATGAAGCAATATCTCAATCTACTACAAGACATTTTGGATAATGGCACCGATAAAAACGATCGCACCGGCACAGGCACGCGCAGTGTCTTCGGCCGCCAAGTGCGCTACGACCTAGCTGAGGGTTTTCCAGCTGTCACGACCAAGAAACTCTACTTTAACTCAGTCGTTCATGAACTCCTCTGGTTCTTGAAAGGTACCGGCAATATCGAATACCTGGCGCAGAACAATGTGCACATCTGGGATGAATGGCCATTTAAGGCATATCTTGAGAAAAATAATCTGCCTATTCCTGAAGTCAATTCCGAAGAATGGAAAGCGCAGATGAAAGAATTCATTCAAAAAGTCGCCACCGATCACGACTTTGCCGAAAAATGGGGTGATCTCGGCCCTGTGTACGGCGTCCAGTGGCGTCGCTGGCCAGATGGCAAAGGTGGTGAGATTGATCAGATCGCTAACGTAATCGAGATGATCAAGACCTCACCTGATTCCCGCCGCATGCTTGTGACTGCCTGGAACGCAGCCGAGACAGATGAAATTGTAAGAATGGGCGGCCTACCACCATGCCACAGCCTGTTTCAGTTTTATGTCGCCAATGGCAAACTCAGCCTCCAGCTTTACCAACGCTCAGCCGACACCTTCCTTGGCGTTCCGTTCAACATCGCCAGCTACTCGCTACTACTCGCCATGATCGCCCAGGTAACAGGCCTAGAACAGGGTGAATTCGTCCATACACTAGCCGATACCCACATCTACAGCAATCACTTCGAGCAAGTCAAAGAGCAGCTGTCACGCTCGCCAAAAGAGCTGCCGAAGCTGTGGCTGAATCCCGATGTAAAAAATATCGATGATTTTACGTTTGATGACATCCGTCTCGAAGGCTATGATCCGTACCCACCGATCAAAGCGCCAATCGCAGTCTAGAGCTTACCCATTCTCAAACCTATACTTGAAATAGGTCGTAGCATTACCTGCAAACGTGGCGGAAGTACAAGCAAGCGTCGTGTCGCTCTGGGGCATATTGGATGCATTCTCAAATCCAACCGAAAAAAGCACCATAAGGCCGCCCCTATCCGTCGGACAGCCATAAGTTGAAAGATTTGCAACGCTATAGCGAAAGTATCGATAGTAGTGAGTACTGTTATTGAGTGGATCTAGTGGCGCTTTCGTAGAAAACGCGGCCTGGAGCGATTCCATAAATGGCGTGCTCGTATCGGTACTTAGTTCATACCCACTATTGCCGACATCTCCCGTAGCAGTAGGGTAGACACCGTTGAGTGTCTTATACGACTCTAGCAACTTCAAGAGAGTTGTGATATCCGCTGCACGCTGAGTGTCGCGAGTTCGCTGCTGTATACCGTTATATGCCATGATCGTTATCGCAGCCAAAATGCCAATAACAACAATAACGATAAGAAGTTCTACAATAGTAAACCCACGCCGTTTATTCATAAGGGTATATTATCACGCTTAAGCTTGGGCAGACAACTAAGCTCGACGATGCACCACGAAGTCGTAGGGATATTTGTTCCTCTCGTCTGGCTCGTGATGTTCGCGCGAAACTTCTTGCCATATGTCTTTATCGAGCTCTGGGAAGAAAATCTCGGCAGCCGGGAAGGTAGCGCCAACTTCGGTTGCGAGGATTTCATCGACACTATCAAGCGCCAGCTGGTAGATCTGCCCGCCGCCAATGACGTAGACATCTTCGGTGGAAGCGGCAGTATAGGCATCGTCTAGGCTCGTAACCACCGTCACACCCTCTATCTTTTCTGGCGTGCGGCTAATAACGATATTATGACGATCCGGCAGTGGTCTGCCAATCGATTCATAAGTTTTTCGCCCCATGATGATCGTACTACCGGTCGTTACCTCGCGAAAATGACGCAGATCGGCAGGTAGATCTCGCACCCACAGGAGGTCATTAGAAGCTCCGATCCCCCGCTTTTGGTCATACGCCACAATAATTCGTTTCATGATCTTATAGTAACAAAATAGCGTGCCATGGTACAATTTAGTAAACAAAAGAGGTGAGTAACGAGGGAATTTATTACCTATGGGTGTATACAGTAATACCGAGATTAAGGCAGCTATCGCCGACGGCACCATCGTGTCTGTTCCGTACAACCAAGACCATGTCAGTGAAGCCAGCCTAGACTTCACACTGGGGCATTATTTTTACAAGCAAGAGTACCAGCCAGAAGCGGCTGGGGTATACAACCCGTTTGACGAGACCGACGTCGCGCGCTATTTCAAGGGGCCACTTGAAGCCATGCCGCACAAAGAATGGTGCGAGAAAAATGGCGTCAAGCTATTTAATAACATCCCAGCGGATCACCCTATTATCGTGCTCCAGCCGGGTGAGCGAATCCTGGGGCATACTCATGAATTTATTGGCATCCGCACCCATGGGGGTGCCTGTGAAGTCAAAAGCCGCAGTAGCTGGGGACGAAATGGCGTGGCGGTTTGCTTTGATGCCGGCTGGGTAGACCCGGGCTATATCAATCGTATTACACTCGAGATTTATAACCTCAATATGCATGAGTCAGTCGTCTTACCTGTCGGCGAACGGGTTGGCCAGCTGATTTTTCATCACACCGGTCCGGTGGAAGGTGGCTATGCTCAGGGACGCGGCGGCATGAGCGGCAAGTACCAGCACACAGACAACCTCGATGAGCTAATCCGCACCTGGGAGCCAAATATGATGCTCCCGCGCGCTTTCAAAGACGCCCGCAAAACCGCTCCGACCATAGAGGGTCTTTCGGCAGGTATTAAATAATGGGTCTTTTCATCGCAATCGAAGGCGGTGACGGATCAGGCAAACGAACCCATAGTGACCTACTCGTGGAATTCCTAAAAGAAAAAGGCAAGACGGTCTATAAAATCAGTTTCCCTCAGTACGGCAGCGATTCTGCCTACTACGCTGAGAAGTACCTCAACGGCGCCTACGGTGAAGCAGATGATGTACCGGCAGATCTTGGGGTACTAGCATTTGCGATTGACCGCTACGCTGCCAGCGCCCAGATTCAGTCGTATCTTTCAGACCCCAACGCGATTGTCATTTCCGATCGCTATATGGCTTCGAACCTTGCTCACCAGGGTACAAAAGTCGAAGATTCAACCGAGGCCCGTAAAGCCTTCTACGAGCGAAGTATGAAGACTGAGTATGATGTGCTCGGTATCCCACGCCCTACGATGAACATCGTGTTGATTATGCCCACGGAACTCGCTCAAACAAACGTCGATAAAAAAGATGCCCGTACGTATACCGACAAGAAACGTGACATCCACGAAGCCAATAACACACACCTCGATAGGGCAAAGGCTAACTACGAGGAGTTATGTCGCCTTTATCCCGAGGAGTTTACGGCAATTCAATGTACGGCTGAGCAGGGTACTATGCGCTCAATTGATGATATCCAAGCGGATATCCGCCACATTATTGGTGTCTAACTAGCGCAAAATACAGACTCGTTGCCGCTAGTACTGCCGTCGAACGATTACGTTGATCTTTTTCTACGATAAATGGCTCAACGATGGCAGCACCTGCTTCGCTAAATACAGCATCCCTTTTTTTTCGTTCCTTGTCAGAGAGACTATCATCCTTCAACATACGCTTTACGGATCGCAAAGAGCGGACATCACTCTGCTGCAACTCATGCTCATCGATAAAGAAGACAGAGGATTTTACCAAATCATACATGGTACCCCGTTCTGTAATGATATCTGCCGCAGCACGTTTGCGCTTTACCTTTAACCCGCCATCGGTGATATAGAACTCATAGGTTACTTGAGCAGTATCTTTTTTAATGTATGTTTCACCAAACACAAAGCCGGCATCAGCCAGCACCTTTGACTCAGGTAACCTTCGCACAGCATCGTCGAGCACATGGCCAGCGTCCCAATCGCCAAGCTGGTCAACATGGCCAAGCTCTGCCGAAATTCCTTTGCCGCTATACACCGCCGCGCGTGCTCTATCGACATCTGTCATTGAACCGGTGCGTTCTTCAATGTCGAGCAAGCTTGCCTCTGGCAAGTTTTCGTCTGAATCAAATAACATGCCACTCATAGCCGCACCTGTCATCAGACGGTAGCGATAGGAATGCGCTTCGCGCCGACTCCGCTCTAACATAACAGTCCATGCAAGTTTTCTTGCCAACACTTTGTTGCGTACACCGCCTGGAAATCTTCGTTCAAGATTACCAAGTGCCGTTTCTGTATCAGAATCTAGCGACAAGTGGCTAGGCGTCGTAGATATTGAATCCTCGTGCTCCGTCTGCTTAGCAGCCAGAACAAGTTCGGTGTGGTTAATTTTTTTACTCATTCTTTGTATTATTATAGCACTTTTATAAATAAAAAGCAATGCAGGGGTTGCATGCGAAAACGTTGTTGTGATATAATCCCCCTAGACATTACCGAAGACCGTAGCGGTGAGCAATCACTTAATCAGCTACCGAGGATGTAAATAAACATTTCATTCATGTAAGTCTTTGGTAGTGCGAGAATCAAAGACTTTTTTGTTTTCAAAATTGTCGGTGGTCTCACATTACCAGTACGTTGACAATTTGGTCAGAGAAAATGTAATCAAAGAAAGGTTTTTATGGCAATAACTCGCGATAAAAAGAATGCTTTGGTTGCCGAAATGAGCGATGTTCTCGCTGGCTCTAAGATGACTGTGTACGCACAGTATCAAGGCCTCAGCGTTGCCGACATCCAGGAACTTCGAAATGCTGCCCGCGCCGCCGGCGTCACGATCACGGTTATCAAAAACCGTTTGGTACGTGTAGCCCTTGGCTCGATCGACACCTACAAAGATGTCGATACGTCTGCGCTCACCGGACAGCTCCTCTATGCGATTAGCACCGAGGACGAAGTAGCACCTGCACAAGTCTTAAACAACTTTGCAAAAACCCACCCAGCTCTCCAATTCGTTGGTGCGTTCTCGGGTGAGGGTGCAAACCTTGATGCGAACGAAGTGAAAGCCCTGGCTGTCTTGCCAAGCAAGGATCAGCTGATTGGGGAAGTTATTGCCCAGCTGCTTTCACCAGTTCACGATATTACAAACGCCCTTTCAGGCAATCTTCACGCGCTGCTAGACGGCGTAGAAGCCAAAGCTACCTCATAAATCCGTACCGTCGTCCTGCCAGCCAGCAGAGCTGTCTGCGCTGACGACTTACGAGCAAATCGCTACGTTACAAGCTCCAATGCTCGCATCACCGTATCTTTTATACGGCTTGCTGCGCGTTTCGCTTGTGCCTTGCGCTGTGCCCGTCTACGAATCTATGAGTAAATGTTAATAGAATTATAAAAGGAGGCTATCATGGCTGATGTTAAGAAACTTGCACAGGAGCTTGTAAAGCTTACTGTACTCGAGGTAAACGACCTCAAAACAATTTTGAAAGATGAATATGGTATTGAGCCTGCTGCAGCTGCTGTAGCTGTTGCTGGTCCTGCTGCTGGTGGTGACGCTGGTGCCGGTGCAGAAGACGAAAAGTCTGAATTCACCGTTACCCTGGCTGCTGCTGGTGACCAAAAAGTCGCTGTTATTAAGGCAGTGAAAGAGCTTACCGGTCTTGGACTTGGTGAAGCCAAAGCAATCGTTGACGGCGCACCTGCACCTGTTAAAGAAAAAGTATCAAAAGACGACGCTGAAGCTGCTAAGAAAATGCTTGAAGAAGCCGGCGCAACTGTCGAACTTAGCTAATTTCACTCTTTAGAAATGAGTCTCTGACCACGTGTTGATTTGTACAATAAGAACCATCCTTCACCGGGTGGTTCTTTGCTTTATGAGATATTTACAACGAAGTTGGCTGGACCTCAAGGATGTCTGTGGAAAAAGGGCATGACGTTGTAGCACGCCCATGTTTGGTATACTTAAGCTATGTTAAAAAGCAGAAGCGGTTTTACGATTGTTGAGCTACTCATCGTGATTGTTGTTGTAGGTATTCTCGCCGCGATCACCATCGTTGCCTATAATGGCGTCCAGCAGCGCGCCCAAGACGCTAAGATTCGCTCGGTTGCCAACCAGTTTGCTAAAGCATTTCAAAGCTGGAGCGTACAGTCAGGCAAGACAACTGCGCCCGGAGGATCTGGTAGCACTGCCTACACTGATGGCGTTTGTGTTGGCGGAGGAGGCGGGTGGATGCTCGCGTCAATAGGATACGCCTGCACAATCGACACAGTGCTTGTCGGCGCCGGTCTTATACCGAGCAGCTTGGTATCGACTGTCCCAAATACCCAAACCAACCGTCCCGGCTCTTACAGCACGCTAATGCTCTATGGGTGCCCAACAACCACCAATACTACCCAGTATGCTATCATGTACGCGCTCAATACTCCGGATACACAGGAGGTAGCCAAAGTACGTAATACTTGCGTGGCAGGTGGCGCATACGGCCCATTCGATACCTATGGTATGAATGGTGGCTTTGTATTCTCGCTTTCCTCATAAAACAACACGCGGATTTAAGCTTGTTCGTCGCGAGATGAAGCTGTACCCTAGAGTCACTAGGCAAAATAAGCAGAAGTGCTACTAGGGATTTGTCTGCTATAATATCCTCATGCGAAAAACCAAAAGCGGTTTTACGATTATTGAACTTCTCATCGTAATTGTGGTCATAGGTATCTTGGCGGCGATTACAACCGTGGTTTACAGCGGATTTCAGCAGCGAGCCAGCAATGCGCAGACAGCCAGCTCCCTCGGAGCATGGATAAAAGGTATGAAGCTATATAAAGCCGAGATAGGGCACTGGCCAAGCGGGTTTGGCTACGTTTGCCTTGGGGAAGGCTATAAATATGGCGTGACTGGAGAGGATACATCCGGCACTGCGCAGTGCCGACAATCTGGTGCGAGCGGCTTTATCGAGAAAACTGCCTTCGTGACCGCTCTTAAGCCCTACATAGGCAACAACTTGCCGACACCAGCGTTCACTACGGCCAGAAGTACTGACACCGAATGGCGGCGAGGCCTCTCATACTACTACGGCGGTGGTAGCGGCACATCTGTATATGTTGATGCTGCTTTTAGCGGTATTCTTAGTGCATGTCCCTCGGTCGACGGCATAACGCCAAATCCTGGCAACTGGAACGGAAATACCGTCTGCGGCTATATCATCGGAGCCACGACGGATACGTAATAACTTTACCGCCTTCTATACCTACACCCGCAGTAGTATTGACACATTTTCCATCGACTGGTATATATAAGGCTAGTATCACTTACAAAAATAGACAAAGGAAATGCGAGAACTATGTCTGAATTACCAGAAAAACAAGTCAAGAGACTTAAATCTCTTATTCAAGATGCCGAAACAAACCTGGCGGCCGCCAAAGAACTCCTGATTAGCATCATTGGAGATGACGGCCAAGTGGTCACACCACGCAGTAGCACCGAAGAGGTGACAGGCAAAGTCGTCGAAGGTATCTTTGACGGCCAAAAAATGGCCGGCCCAGATGGCAAAGAGTACCCGGTACCTGCCAACTACGCCAGTAAATCAAAGCTCGTTGAAGGTGATATCCTAAAACTCACCATCGCTGATGACGGCGGCTTTATTTACAAGCAAATCGGCCCGATAGAGCGCAAGCAGATCATCGGTACGCTTGTTCAACACGACGGAGCGTACTTTGTCGAAGCTAACGGGAAAGAATATCGAATTCTACTCGCTAGCGTGACCTACTTCCGCCTAGCATTAAACGACCAAGTCACGATCATCGTCCCAGCCGACAACCCAGACGCTACCTGGGCTGCCGTCGAAGCTGCACTGTAGGATAATATCCACGTGCTATAGGCTATTGCTCTGTTGAGTTGGCCCAAGATTAACTCTTGCACCACAACTGGCGCATGCTATAGTTTTCTTAGCTTCGACGTCGCCGATCTTAAAGGTGACATTGCCACAGCACTGATCGTTTTGGCACGAGATAGTAACAGGTAACTTATTCAGGTCAAGTTTGTTTGTAATCTTAATTCGTGACTTTAACATTGTGATCTTCTCCTCTCTACTACTATTATGACAGGTCATCTTATGCACCCTGTAATCGCATGCTATATAATAGGTAACGATGGCTAAACTACACTTTAAATACGGGGCGATGAACAGCGGCAAGAGCGATACGCTCATAAAGACTGCTTTTAACTATGAGGAGCGGGGACTGAAGGTACTTGTCATTAAGCCTGGTATCGATACCAAGGGTAACGACACCGTGGTTGCACGCGGCGGGCATAAGCGAACCGCGGATATCGTAGCTGACGAAGACGTGGACCTCGCAGCGAAAATCCGAAGTTATGAAGACATAGCCTGCGTACTCGTTGATGAGGCTCAATTCTTAACTCAGCAACAAATTAGTCAATTATTCTCGATCGCCAAGCAAGATAACATTTCGGTCATCTGCTACGGCCTGCGGGCAGACTTTCAGACACAGCTATTTCCCGGTAGCGAACGGCTATTCGAAATTGCCGACAACATCGAAAAGCTGCCGACGATGTGTTTTTGCGGCTCTCAGGCAGAATTTAATACCAGGCAGGTAAATGGCAAATACGTCTTTGAGGGCGATCAAGTCGCAATTGAAGGCGAAGATAAAGTAACCTACGATTCTCTATGTGGCAAGTGCTACGCACGCGAAGGCGGCACAATATAAATCACAACATACTTCTCGTGAAATAAGCGTACAATGGAGGCTAGAACGAGTGAGGGAAACAAACAATGAGCAAAGCGTTATATCGAAAATACCGGAGCAAATCGCTCGATGAGGTCGTCGGACAAGACCATGTCACGACCGTCCTCAAGCAGTCGCTGGCCCAAGGCCGAGTGGCTCACGCCTATCTGCTGACTGGCCCGCGAGGGGTCGGTAAAACATCTATCGCCCGAATCTTAGCTCATGAGATTAACAAGCTGCCATATAGTGATGACTCGTCTCATCTCGACATCATCGAGATCGACGCTGCAAGTAATAATGGCGTCGAAGACGTGCGCGATCTGCGTGAGAAAGTGCAATTGGCGCCCGTCTCAGCTGAGAAGAAAATTTATATTATCGACGAAGTCCACATGCTCTCGAAGCCGGCTTTTAACGCGCTCCTGAAGACTCTTGAGGAGCCACCAGCGCACGTGGTATTTATCTTGGCGACAACAGATGCAGATAAGCTCCCGGCCACTATCGTTAGCCGCACCCAGCAATTTGGTTTTCGGGCGATTACACCGGCTGATGCGGCCGCTCACCTGGCCATGATCGCCAAGAAAGAGCATATCAAGATCGATGACGAAGCCCTGCAGCTGATTGCCCTACGCGGCCAGGGAAGCTTCCGTGACAGCATTGGCTTACTGGATCAGCTCGCTAGCCTGGCCGACAAAAAAACCGGCATTACGCACGAACTCGTGGAACAAGCGCTGGGACTCGCTCCAACGACCATTATTGAGCGGCTACTTGAAGGCTATTGCAGTCATGAAATTGAAACGATTGTGGCCACGCTCGATGAAAGCGAGTCGCTCGGCATCCAAGCCTCGACTCTTACCAGCCAGCTGATCGATACCATCCGAAAAGATATCGTCTCGACTCCAGAATATTTACCCCTCCTAAGCCAACTTGTCGACGTCTCGAAATCATCGCAACCTGCCATTAAGCTACTGACGGTACTGGCCGCTAGTGCGGTGCCAAAGCCCAAAAGTGCCGCACTGGTTGCATCGGCCACACTGGTCATGGAAGCACCGATTAAATCGCTTGAGAAGAAGGCTGTTCAAAAGAAGCCCAAAGACCCGGTCTCTAAGCCGCCTGCTGGCTCTGGGGCGCCATCCAGCCTCGACACATTCGACTGGAATGCCTTCCTGTCCCACGCCCGCGAGCATTACGTGGCGATATCAAGCGTCCTCGCTAAATGCGGCCACGAAATCACCAAAGACGGCCTCACTATATATGCTGTCAATAACTTTTATAAGAAAAAACTCGATGATGTCCGCTACCGCCCATTACTGGCTCAGTCTCTCGAAGCGCTCGGATTTAGTAATGTAGTTATCAACACCGTTCCCACAGGCTCTCCACTGAAGGATGAGCAGGCTGCGAAAGTTGCTGCTATTATGGGTGGAGGAGAAGAGGTGATAATCGAAGATGGCGGCAAC